>Ga0172372_10000085_pt1 | contig 127160 bp, 113 predicted proteins | sample LakKiv5m_2_FD_114544 | JGI IMG/M metagenome (GOLD analysis project Ga0172372, IMG submission 114544) | Freshwater microbial communities from Kabuno Bay, South-Kivu, Congo - kab_092012_9.5m | ecosystem: Environmental > Aquatic > Freshwater > Lake | place: Democratic Republic of the Congo...
TAGAGTGTCGATCGCGGTGGTGGCGTTGGCCACATCAATGATGTCGCCCAGGTTGGTTTGAATGTCAGCTGCACCGTTGGTCATGATGGTGGTCAGGTCGTTGCCCGTGCTCAAGCCATCGTCAGTCAGGTTCAGCTCCAGGGTGTCGGAGACGGCGTTGCCGGTGCCCACCTGGAAGCTCAGTGTTTGGTTGGCGGCATCAAACAGGTTGTTGCCGTTGAATGTGCTGCCAGTCACGATACGGTCCACCTCGTTGGCCAGTTCCGTGTACTCACGGTTCAGGTTCACACGGTCGGTGGGGTTCAAGGTGCCGTTTTTGGCTTGAACAGCCAACTCACGCATACGCTGCAGGTTGTCGCTGATCTTGCCCATGGCGCCGTCGGCCACTTGCAACAAAGAGATACCGTCGTTGGCGTTGCGCCCAGCCACATCAAAGCCGCGAATTTGCGCTTGCATGCGCTCGGCAATGGCCAGGCCTGCTGCGTCGTCTTTGGCGCTGTTCACACGCAGTCCGGAGGACAGGCGAGCGATCGAGTTGTTCAAACCCATGCCAGAGCCTGAGAGGTTTTTCTGGGCGGTCAGTGAAGCTACGTTGGTGTTGATTCCTAGCATTTTAATTCTCCAAGCAATTTATTGAGTTAAGAGTCAGTCGCCTTCAGTGTCGTGCACTGTCGTGCGCTGCTCATGATTCATTAACGCTTGGAAAAAATGATTCTTTAGGGTTGATGTGAAATTTATTTCACCCCTACCCTTTCAGGCGAAGGCTCCATGCTTTCAAGGCCAGCAACTGGGCGGCCAGGTTGGACTTGATTTTCTCGTCCGTCACATTGCCATCGGCATCAAAACCACCCGCAAATGCATTGGCAAATACTTCAGGCTTGTTCAAAGGATGTAAATCCAGATACACACACACTTGCCGCAAATGGTATTGGGCGCGCGACGTACCCATGCCGCCACCCGCGCCGCAAATGGCCACGGGTTTACCAGCCAACAAGGCATTGTCCGGATAACGCGAGGCCCAGTCGATGGCATTTTTCAAGGCAGGTGCAATCGAATAGTTGTATTCAGGGCAGGCCAACATCAATGCATCGGCCTGTTTCAATTGTTCAAAAAAAGCCTGAACAGCGGCCGGCCTTTCAGCAAGGTCGGCATTGAAAAACGGCAAATCAATTAAATTGGCGAACTGCATTTCCATGCCCTCAGGCAACTGCCCGGCGGCGGCGCGCAGCAAACCCGTGTTGCTCGACTTTGCACGAAGACTTCCCGAAATACCCAGTACGCGAATGGTGTTGCTCATGGTGTTGCTCCTTTGAATTAGGCAAGTCAGTCTTTCTTGGGCGGAATGGCATAGGTGCCCACAGCATGTGCAACGGGTTCAGGCAAGCCTTCGGAGTACACACTCACCTCGCCAATTGCCAGCGTTTTGCCCACTTTGATCAATTTGCACACGCCGATGATGTCACGGTCTGCAGAAGGTTTCCTCAAAAAATTGATGTTCATATTCGTGGTCACCGCCAAAGGCACAATGCCAATTCGCCCCAGTATGCCCACATACAAGGCGCAGTCGGCCACCAAAAACATGACGGGGCCAGCCACGGTGCCACCGGGGCGCAACTCAGCCACCGTAATTTTGTGACGAATGGTAGCGGATTCGCCATCGACATGTTCAACCGTGATTTTGCTTTGTGGAAATTGCGTGTTGATGAATTCATTCATCATTTCTTTGGTGATCAAAACCCTCTCCTACTTAAGCTGTAACAAAACTCAGCACCAAACCCAGCGCTGCGCAAGTACCCAGCACCTGCATCACCGACCACTTGAAGTAAAAAAGTGCAGTGACAGCACCCAAGGTAATCGCTAGGGCGGCCCAGTCAAAATGACCTTCCAAGCCCTCAGGCCACAGCACGTGATAGGCAAAAAATACGGCAAGGTTCACTACCACGCCCACCACGGCCGCGGTAATGGCCAGCAAAGGTGCAGTGAATTTCAAGTCGTCGTGGGTGCTTTCAACCAAAGGACCACCCGCCAGAATGAACAGAAAAGACGGAAGGAATGTGAACCATGTGACCAAGGCAGCAGCAAGTGCACCCGCAATAAAAGCGTTCTCGGGTCCGAAGGCAGCCTGCACATAAGCACCTACAAAACCCACGAATGCAACCACCATAATCAGCGGCCCGGGTGTGGTTTCACCCAAGGCCAAGCCGTCAATCATTTGCGTGGGTGTCAGCCAGCCGTAATGGCCTACCGCACCCTGGTACACATAAGGCAACACGGCGTAAGCCCCACCAAAGGTCAGCAAAGCCGCCTTGGTGAAAAACCAGCCCATTTGCGTGAAGGTGTTTTGCCAACCCAGGCTTGCAGTCAGCAAACCCATGGGCACCAGCCACAGCAGTGCACCGGTTACAAGCACTTTGGCCAAATGAACTTTGCTGAAACGGGCATGCTCGGGTGTCGGGGTGTTGTCGTCAATTAAAGCAGCGCCATACGATTTTTGCGCACCGGCATGCCCGGCGCTGCCGTTGAACTTGGCGGGGAACAATTTTCCGCCCACAAGGCCGATGATTGCCGCTGTGGCCACAATGATGGGAAAGGGTACGTTCATGGCAAAAATCGCCACAAACGACGCTGCCGCAATTGCCCACATCCAGTTGTTTTTCAGGGCACGGGAGCCAATGCGGTGTGCTGCATGCAACACGATCGCGGTCACCGCTGGCTTAATGCCATAGAAAACACCGGCAACAACAGGCACATCGCCAAACGCAATGTAAACCCAAGAAAGCAACACCAAAACAAACAGGGAAGGAAGAACAAACAATGCACCTGCCACTATTCCCCCCCAGGTGCGGTGCATTAACCACCCAAGGTAAGTGGCCAACTGTTGAGCCTCCGGGCCCGGCAACAACATGCAGTAATTCAGGGCATGTAAAAAACGCTTCTCGGAAATCCAGCGACGACGCTCAACCAGTTCCTCATGCATGATGGCGATTTGCCCGGCTGGCCCGCCAAAACTGATGAAACCCAGCTTTAACCAGAACCAGAAAGCCTGCATCAGGCTGACCGGTGCGGGGGGTTGATCAAGAGCGGTCATTTCAGCAGCAGGCGTGGACATTATTGATCTGAGAGGTCATTGATTGGACGGCTAATCTTATCTCATACTCGAGGCTCAACAAGGGAAACACCATGAACTGGATCAGCAACATTGCATTGGCCATCGCGGCCTTCATCCATTTTTTACCCCTCAGCGGAATCATGGGTAAAACATCGCTCGAGAAGCTGTACGGAGTAGGCATAACCGATCCCAATTTATTGATCGCCATGCAACACCGCGCACTGTTATTCGGTTTGCTGGGTGTGTTGTTCGTGGTGGCCATGTTCAAAGCCGATTTGCGCCTGCTGGCCATGTGCTTTGGCCTGGTGAGCACCGTTGGCTTTATTGCAGTGGCGTGGCAAGTGGGCGACTACAACCCATTGATTGCAAGAGTCATCAAGGCTGATGTCATTGTGATTGTGGCGCTGATCATCGGTTTGATCAACGAGTTCTGGTTCACCAAATCGTAAGGATTGAATTAAAAGCCCCCAGGACCGTCACGAGTCACTGGGGGCGGCACTACTCCCACTACCTTGATTAACAAAGCCTCAGGCGGTTACGTCTGCTTTCACCTGCCTGTAGGCCTTCACATCAAACTTTGACATTTGCGCTGCATATTGCGTAGCAAAACCGGGGAACATGGTGGCGTTGAAACCATCCTCGGTCAGGTACCAGCTTTTGCAACCGGAGTTCCAGTTGGTTTTTGCCAGGCGCTTTTGTATGTTGGCATTGTGTTTGGCCTGCACATCAGGCTTTACATCCAGCATTTTCAAGTTGGAATCCAGAATGGTGCGAATGCCTTTCACCGCGTAAGCGATTTGCTGCTCCATGTACACCAGTGCCGAATTGTGACCAGGGCCACTGTTGGGTCCAAACATGATGTACAGGTTGGGATAGCCGCTCACATTGATGCTTTTGTAAGCCTGCGCACCGCGCTGCCATTCCTTGGCCAATTCGCGACCACCCACACCCAGTATTGGATAAGGTGTGCCACTTTTCGGCACATCAAAACCAGTGGCAAACACAATGCAATCCACGCGGTGTTCAATGCCTTCCGAAGTGCGAATGCCCTGCTCCACAATATTGGCAATCGGCCAGGTAATCAGTTCGCAATTTTCTTTTTGCAAGGCCGGGTAGTAATCGTTACTCACCAAAATACGCTTGCAACCCAATTTGTAATCGGGTTTCAATTGCCTGCGCATCCAGGGGTCAGGCACTTGTGATTTCAAAAAGGCCTGCCCCAAACGTTCGCCAAGGCGTGTCACCGGCGAGCTCCAGATCACGGCCAGGGCCATACTTTCATGAGTCCAGTACAACGCTTCGCGAATTGCTTTTTGCGTAAAGGGCAATTTTGCGAACAGTTTTTTACTCAACTCAGAGGTTGAGAAATCGGGCCGAGGCATGACCCAGGCTGGCGTACGCTGAAATACTTTCAGCTTGTCGACTTTCTTCACCAGCTCGGGAATGATTTGAATGGCGCTGGCACCGGTGCCAACCACCGCCACACGCTTGCCGGTGAAGTCGTAATCATGATCCCATTGCGCGCTGTGAATTTTCTTGCCCTTGAAGTTCTCAATGCCCCGAATTTTTGGGAAACTGGCATTGGCCAAAGGACCGCTGGCCATGATCACGGTTTTGCCTTTCCACACTCGACCGCCGTCAGTGTGAATCATCCACAGCCCTTGCGCATCGTCCAGCTCGACTCGCGTTACATTTTGCTGATATTGAATCAGTTTCTCCAAACCAAAATCATTCACCAGGCTGTGCACATAAGCCAGAATTTCCTGGCTGCCGGAATAGCTGCGAGACCAGTTGGGGTTCGGCGCAAAGGAAAAGCTGTACAGATTCGACGGAATGTCACAGGCTGCTCCGGGGTATTGGTTGTCGCGCCAAGTGCCGCCCACCTCAGCGGCTCGCTCCAGAATGGCCACATTGTGTACACCCGCTTCGCGAAGTTTGATCGCAGTGCCCAAACCTGCGAAACCAGCACCAATAATCAAGGTGTCGTACACATGCTCGCCACTTTTTGCAGCAGCACTTTTGCTTGAACTGCGGTGCACGGTAGTACGCGCAGCAGTGGTGCCTTTCAGTGCCTTCGCAGGCTTTCTAATTTCAATCGTCATTGTGGTTTCTCGCATTGTTCAAGCCGTGGTGTGCCAAGTCAGTTTGTTCACCCAGCTTGGTACTTCGGGCAACCAGCTTTTCGGGATGTAATTGGAGGCCTTCACGGCTGCATCCACGGGTACATGGTAAAAACGGTTTTTGCGATCAATCACCCATTTTCCATGCAGGCGCATCACCTGATACCAGGGGTTGCGTCGGCCCTCAGGCGTTTCACCACCGTATTTTTCAAACTTGGCCATGGCCTCGTACAGTTTTTCTTCCTTCAAACCCATGGTCACAATGTTGTCGCGCATGCGATTCAACAAAGGGAAATACACTGCAACACCCAACAGCAGTTTGGGGTTGATGGCCGTGGCAATTGATTCCAAAGCCAGGCGGTACATTGGGCCATGACCCATCATTTCAAGCACATGGAAATCCACACCCAAATGACGGGCCTCATCGGCATTAATCTTCTTGAACACTTCATGACAAACAGGGTCTTTCACCTCATCCAGCAGGAACTTGCACAGTGCGCCATCCAGCGTCACTTCCAGCATGGGAATTACACTGCCCAAAACGCTCAAGGGCATGTCGTCGCTGTACTTGTCCAGCCATTCAATGGTCAAGCGAAGGTTGATATTCGGCTCGGGAATTTCACCTTCTTCAAGCATGCCCCAACGCTGCATCAAGGCCAGCTCGGCATTGGCATGGCGCTGTTCTTCTGCATGAAACCAGGTGTAAATTTCTTTCAAAGTATCGTTCGGGGCTTTTTTGGCCATGGCCGCAAAGCCGCGCGCACCAATGTGTTCAATCCAGGTCAGGTCGGCCATGAAGGCCTTCAGTTTGGGCCACTGTTCTTCAGTGATCATCTCGCGGCCAGGCGCATCCCAATCAATGTCGGCCAAAGCCCATTGATTCTCCTTGATGCGGCGCAGTGTTTTTTCCAGATCGAGTTGAGGCATTTTGTGTACTCCTTAAAAAGCTTTTGCGGCCACACGGGCCAATAAACCAGCACCGCGCGTGTAACTGCGGGGCATCAAGCGCTTCATGCGCCAAATCATGCGGGCATCCAGCTGGGGCAACACATACAGCTGCCCCTTGTCCAATGCATTCAATGTTTCTTTCACCACGCCGTCGGCAGACACGCCGGTCCACTCCATCAGCTTGTTGGCCAATTGGTTCGACGCGGCATCAATCCGGCCATCTTTCGTAATATTGGTTTTCACAAAGGTGGGGCACAGTGCGGTCACATTCACGCCAGTGCCAGCCATCTCGGAAGCAAGCGTTTCAGTCAATGCCAAAGCACCGGCCTTGGTCACGTTGTAGGCACTCATCAGCGGTGCAGCAGCAAAGCTGGCCGTGGACGCTACGTTGACGATGCCGCACTTTTTTACAGCACCCTTTTTACGCAAACGTGGCGCAAATACGTGGCAACCGTGAATAACACCCCACAGGTTCACGCCGATGGTCCACTTCCAGTCTTCAATCGTGGTTTCACCAATCGGTTTGCCACCCGCGCCCACACCTGCGTTATTCACCACCAAATCAATGGCGGTGTTGTCCTCGGTTCCACCAAAAATTTCCTCGGCTTGCAAGGCCAGCGCTTCTACGTCCTTTAGCTTGCTGACATCGCATTTCACGGCCCAGGCCTGCGGTACAAACACCAGGTCAGCGTTCTTCAGCTTGCCAGCCACTTGGTCCATGATCATTTCCACGGTCTCCTGCGCGCGTTCCAGGCTAATGTCGGCGCACACTACACGGCCCCCCCTGCGAACTATTTCAAGCGCGAAGGCACGGCCGATACCACTGCCAGCGCCGGTGACCACTGCATTCGCACCCTTGGTAATTTTTTTCCCGAACATGTGTAAATCCTATTGCGCTTGACAGCGCGACCGTGACATTGAACAATGTCATATTAAAACGAACGTTTGTTCGGATTCAATTCGGATTTATTCATGACCAGAAAACCCAAACAAATTCGCTCCCAAAACACGGTGGAAACCATTGTTCAAGGTGCCTTCATTGCACTGGCCAAACATGGCGCAGAAGGCGCAACCACGCGACAAATTGCAGAATATGCCGGTGTAGGTGTTGGCTCGATTTATGAATATTTCGAAAACAAGGAGGCGATTTTCAGCGCCATGGGCGAGCGCTTTTCCAAAGAGCTGGTTGGGGTAATTCAGGGGGCCACAACAAACGTTGTTCGGCTTTCACTGCGCGATGCAGTGTATGAATTGATTGCCCAGACCGCTGAATTCCTGAAAAAAGACGATGAACTGTACCTGCGTTGCGCCCGAGAATCGGCCTTGATGGAAAAGCATGTGCCTTTCGGCCCCATATACCGGGCACTGGCCGACCTGTTTATCCAGCATGCCATCAAGCACCCGGAAATTTTGCGGCTGAACAATCTTCAAACCATGACTTACATTTTCATCAACAGTGGCATCGCCACCATGATTCGCTACTTGAACCACCCCAACCCAGGCTTTACTTTCGATGACCTCGCCAGGGGTCTGGCCGATATGGCTGGGCATTATGTGGAAAGGGAACTTCAAAGCTGAGGGGCTCCAAAATGGCTATCGTTAAATATCAATAAATTCGATACCATGAACCAAGCTAGAGAAATAGTGCAGGAGCCACCATGAACCTGTCGGCACGCCTGTATGTGGTTGACGATGAAGCCCTACAAAGAGAGGCCATAAGTACCCTTTTGGCAGAGGAAGGGTATGAAGTCACGGGCTTCTCAAACGCCAAGGACGCACTGAATGCATTGCGGGAACAAGCCTGCGATCTGCTTCTGACCGACTTGCGTCTGCCTTGTCTCAGCGGTACCGAACTGATTCGGGAAGCACTGAAAATTTCTCCAGACCTGAGTGCAATTTTAATGACTGGCCACGGCAGCATGGAAACTGCGGTCGAGGCCATGCAGATGGGCGTGCTGGACTACATCCTCAAGCCCTTCAAATTCGCTGAAATTTCCCCGGTCATTCGGCGTGCGCTGGAGAATAGGCGCTTGCGGCGGCAAAACGCAACCCTGCTGGAAAAATTCACCACCGCGAACCAGCGTTTGACTGAATTGAATGCAGACCTTGACAGCTTTGCAGCCCGGGTTGCACACGACTTGAACTCGGTCATGCACTTGATCCAGGGGCATGCAACCGGATTGAGCAGCCGGTCCAGTGCCAACTTTACACAACAAGAGTGGCTGCACATTCAACGCATCAAGGAAAGCAGCGACCGGGGCAGCAAACTGGTCTCCGATCTGCTCGCTTTCGCGCGCCTTGGCGATTCCGAACTGGATTTCAACCCGGTCAATCTTGCCGATTTGGTGTCGCGTGCAAGAATACTGTCTGAGCTCGAAAGCGATGGGCCACGACCCAACTGGCGAGTAAAACCCCTGCCCGTAATTCAAGGCGATGAAGCCTTGCTTGAACAGGTTTTTCTTAACCTGTTTTCAAATGCATTGAAGTTCAGCAGCAAAAAAACCCATCCGGAAATTCAGGTTGACGTTTTTGAAGCGGATGAGAACGTAACAATCACCGTGACAGACAACGGAGTTGGTTTCGACCCGGAACTTGCCCCGAATTTATTCAAGCCTTTTCAACGCCTGCACAATCAGCACGACTATCAGGGTCACGGCATGGGCTTGGCCAATGTAAAAAAAATTATTGAGCGACACCGCGGTGTAATTCAAGCGCACAGCAACCCCGGTGAGGGTGCCGTGTTCACGATCTGTTTGCCACGCCGCGCAAGCAGCACTCCATCACCTTCTTCAGAGACGAACACCACAACCACAAGAACCCCCGATGAACTACTGGAACAACAGCATGCGCTGGAGGCACTGAAGTTCAACATGACGCTTCAACGCCTGGGTGGACAAATTGGCAAATTGGGTGGCTGGGCAATTGACATCATCAACAATGATGCGGTGTATTGGTCCGAAGAAATCTTTCAACTGCTTGATCACGATTCCGAGCAGATACCCACGCTTGAACAGGGCATGGGACTTTACGTTGGGCACTATAAACATGTAATTGCGCAGGCTATTGAAAACGCCAAAAACAAAGGCCTGCCATTCGACATTGTGGTTCAAATGAACACCTTCAAAAACCGGCGAATTTGGGCGCGAATCGCCGGTGAAGTCATGAAAGATGCGGACAACAAACCCGCCAGAATTCACGGCTGTATTCAAGACATCACTGAGCAGCGAAAAAAAGACGTGATGATGGAAAGGATCAATGGCGCCTTGCTGGCACAAAACCACATCAATCAACGGCTTTCTGCATTCGACAGCGCACAGGCCATGTACGAAGAAATTTGCGAAGCTGCACCCCGCTTGGCAAAAATCCCACTGGTGTGGGTGGTTGATTTCAAACGTGAAACACTCGAGTTTAAAGTTGCCGCCAAAGGCGGCCGAGACACAGACTTTGTCGCAACCATCATGTCCAGGCTCGCGATAAGACCCGACTCACCCCTGCTGCAAAAGTTACGTACTGGTCAGGTGTATGTGGTCGATGATTTGCGCAATGAACCCATGGCCAAACACTGGCTGGAGGAAGCACTTGCGCGCGGCTTTGAATCAATGGCGATTATTCCCCTGCACCTGAACGGGCGCTTGCACTCCGGCCTCGTGTACATGGGCGACGAAAGCTATTTCTTTAGTGATGAAATGGTTCACCTGCTCGACACCGTGTCCCGCAATCGGTCTATGGCGCTAGACAACCTGATCAATGGCATTGAAAAAGCCAAGACCATGGAAAGCCTGCGACTGTTGCAAACCTGTCTTGAGCGGCTAAATGACATGGTGCTGGTCACCGATGCAGAGCCCCTGGAATCAGGGGGAATGAAAATTCAGTACGTGAACAAGGCATTTCTCGAACGCACTGGCTACACCCGCGAAGAAATTTATGGGCAAACCCCAACTGCACTTGAAGGTGAGGAAACGCAGCCTGATGCAAAAACCAGAATTCGTGACGCACTGTCCCGCCAGGAAGCCGTGCGGGAAGAATTGATCACATACACAAAGGGTGGCGAGAAAATGTGGGTGGATGTCGAGATTGTTCCCATGATCGACTCACTGGGCAAATGCACCCACTGGATTGGTATTCAGCGTGACATCACCGAGCAAAAACTTCGACAGAATATTCTTGAGCAGAATATGAACGGGCTGGTTCAATCCAAACGCGAAAGTCAAGCGCAGCTGGCCCGCATGCAATTGCTCAATCAGATCACAAGGGCCATCAGTCACCGCCAAAGCCTGGATTCCATCTACAACGTGGTTGTGAATCATGTTGAAGAACGCCTGCCTTCTGACTTCAGCCTGATGGCCACCTACCACGGTACAAACAATACATTGACAGTTCGTTCTGTTGGTAAACGCAGCCAGGCTCTGGCCGACAAGCTAGGCCTTTTTGTAGGCGCTCAGGTCAAGGGTTATGGTGTCCACCTCGAGGTGGCACTTCAAGGCAAGCGTGTACACAACGCAAACATGGGCAGCACACGCGGGCCCATTGGCGCAGCAATGAACTCCTTGGGTGGCCTGTTTAGCCTGATTATCAACCCCTTGATGAAAGGCGATGAGGTGCTTGGAATTCTTGTGATTTCCCGCACGGCAATTGACGCATTCTCGAGTGAAGAAATCGAGTTCGTTGACCAGTTAAGCGAACATGTAGCGGTGGCATTGTCGCAGGTGGAATTGCTGAATGAACTTCAGGAAGCCTACCGGGAACTGCAATCGACACAAAACATGGTGCTGCAACAAGAAAGGCTTCACGCACTGGCGGGCATGGCCAGCGGTATTGCACACGACATCAACAATGCAATTTCTCCCGCAACACTCTATCTGGAATCGTTGCTGGACAACGAGAAAAACCTCAGCGAGAAAGGTTACAAACAACTGCGTATTGTTCAAACCGCGATAGATGATGTAAGCAACACTGTAGACCGCATGGGGCGCTTCGCCCGATCAAGAAATGAACTTGAACCAGCCAATATTTGCGATGCCAATGACATGTGCCTGGAGGCGATTGAACTGACAAGACCCCGCTGGGGCGACATGGCGCTTCGAAACGGTATCACCATCGGCATTGCACATGAGTTAAGCAACCCTTTGCCCAAACTGGCGATGTCGGAAACTGAGTTGCGCGAAATACTGACCAACCTCATTTTGAATGCAGTCGACGCCCTGCCCAAAGGCGGCAACATTCAAATGAAAACCGAATTCAGGGAAAAAGACGGTGAACAACAAGTGGTCATCCGCCTGCAAGACAATGGAATCGGGATGACCAAAGAACAGCAGGCACGTTGCTTTGAGCCATTTTTCACAACCAAAGGCGAACGCGGCACGGGCTTGGGTTTGTCCATGGTGTATGGCATTGTGCAACGTGCCAACGGCTTCATGGAAATACACAGTGAACCCAACAAAGGCACCATTGTGGATTTGTTTTTTCCAGTGCGCACAGCCAGCGAACCCGCCGTGTTTCAAACCACCAGCACAGAAAACCGTCCAGACACCACCGGCCCTTTCAATTTGCTGCTTGTTGACGACGACCCCAATGTGTTGGCAGCCATCTCAGCCATTCTTGAAATGAGCGGACATCAAGTTCACGCAGCAGGCAGCGGCGCACTGGCAGCGCAGTTGTTCAATGAAGCAGCACGCAAAGGCAATGCATTCGACGCGGTCATCACCGATTTGGGCATGCCGGAAATGGACGGAAAAGAGCTGGCCGAGATGATCAAGTCGCTGAGCCCGACAACACCCGTGTTAATGCTGACTGGCTGGGGCAAACAGATGTCACTGAGTCAGGAAGAAGTACCCCAGGTTGACATGATCATGGCCAAACCACCCAAACCTGCTGAACTCGAGTTGGCCTTGAACAAGCTTTGCCGAAAGTAAGCGCGCGGTGTAAGCCCGGTGACAACATTTACCCCCTATACTGCTGGCACAACAACACGACACAGGAGACCACGAATGCGCCCCACGTTGCGCCATGTCAAACACGCCACACTGCTGGCCTGTGCGGCCCTGATTGCGGCCTGCAGCCCGCCCCCACCCGATTCCATGGACAAAATGGCCAACGGCAATATTGTGGAAATTCGTGGATTGAATACTGAGCAACTGACTTTTGTCACGCGCAATCGAATTGTGACCCTGTTCGCAACCGACGCTTACAACATCATGCGGGAAATGAAACGCCACTACCCGCAAGAGTTCAACAGCCACCCCATGCTGTCGGTACAAGCGGTGACGGAACTTCAGAACCAGAAAGGCGAAGTGTTTCAGAACCAGCCACTGTTCACTGTGCACTGGCGCAGACCCGATTTAAACCAGATGGATCTGGATTCCAAATTCAGCCTGGACACCGAAGAAATTCTTCTTTATGCCGATCGCGTAGAATCGCATAGCCTTGTAGGTGACCAGGTCTTGATTGAACATTGCACTGTCACGGGCAACGGTGACAAACGCAAACGCTTTTGCGACCAGGTGCTTGAAGGGTTGTTCAACAAGTAACACTTAATCCATGAAACTGCTGAGCACCATGGTCACTTTGCCCCCTTTCATGATGCTGGTGTCCAAAGGCTCATCGCGCTCCAGTTTCACCAGCCCCACACCGGGCGCATACCATTCACTGTGGTTAATCAGAATTTCCTGATAACCCGCACTGGCGTCGGCATAAAACACCATTTTGCCCATGCCGTCCACGCGCACACATTTCTGGAACACACCCGCAGGCGTTTCCACGGTGTCATCCAGCGATGCGATTTCATACACCATGTCAAATGGCTTGATACTGGCGTTCGCCTCAATGAAGGGTGGCATCCAGTGCGCCACATATGGGCTGGTGTCCATCGTCCAGGTGTAACCCACCCGCAGGTTTCGGCCTTTGGGCAGTATCAGACGTGGTGCTTTATCAGCCTGCGGCTTGGTTTGAACAATGACACGTTTCCCGACACGGTAAAAGCCGTCTTCCCGTTCCTGAACCAGGTAGTCCGTACCATCCGAAGTTCGACGCACCATGCCCTGGATTTCATCGTCCTCCGTTTTGAAACTGGACTGCCCCATGCTGCGAATCATCAAGTCTTTTTTGTTCTTGCCATCGGGCATCACAAAATCGAGTTTGTAGTGCCACTGCAAGCCTTCATCCAGCGGAAAGTATTCACCCCCACCCACTTTGGAACAGGCAGCCAGACCCAGCGCTAAAACGGCCACACTCAAAATTTTCAACATGGCTTACTTCTCCGGCAGCTGGGGATCGGGCAAATCCGTGAATTCCAGATCAATTTTCTTGTCTGCAATTCGCGTGTTGTCACGTGTGGCCTGTGGGTCGAACAATTCGCCACCCACTTCCCCTATTTGCAAATTGCCATTGCGCATCTGGCGCTGCGCAGCATCCAGCTTTACATGCAACTCTTTGTCGTACGGCAACACATAGGCGCGCGGTGTGTCTGAAGGCCTGTCATTGGCCAGGTCGCTGGCCCACACAAACAGGCGTCCCTTGATGCCTTCTGTTTTGTCGGGTTCTTCCACCACCACCGCGTAAAACAAAAACCGCTTGGGCAGATCAGCCTGACTGGGCCAACCCTGTGCATTTTGCCAGTTGATGTAACTGACCCAATAAAAGCCCACTGACACCACAATCAGAACCAGCTTGATTGTCCAGTTCATTCGGCCATACACCAGGGCCAACAGCAACAGCGCCGCCAGAAAAATATAGGCTATGCCCAAACCCACCAACACTTCATTCATTTTCCGTCTGCCTTCACCAAAGATTTTTCAAGTTGATTGATGTTGCTCACCGTGCCATTTGCATCAATCGTGAACCGAACCGCAGTGGCTTCATCGCCCTCTTGCTGCAGGTTGACTGTGGAGTAATGCAACACTTTCAATTTCGGGTTTACCTCTGCAACATAAACGTTCACTGGCACTGGCAATTTGTTTTCGGTTTTGTAGTAGTGCAGGTTGACCACGTACTCCCCGGGAGGACGACCCCGAATGGTCAACACCTCCTGGTTCAGGGGGTTCACAAACACCTGCCCTTCAATCTCCTGCGTGTCGTTGGCCAGGCCGCGGTCGTCCCGGTCCAGGTGCAACAAGCCGTCTTGGGGGCGCATAAACCACACCTGCGCTCCAGCGGGTCCGGCGGCCCACACATCAATGTCGTTGGGGTCGTTGTCTGGCCAGCTTACCGTCACCAAAAACTCGGCCTTGGGATCAATAATTCCGCTTTTGGCAGGCGGGTTCAGCAGCAACAAGGCCATCAGAAACAGAAAAGTGAAAATCAACAAGGCGTTGAAAATCAGGTCGGTGAACGGGTCCAGCTCAAAGTCTGGCTTGTGATTGAAAAGCGGCATGCTGCTCAGCTCGCTTTCACGTTTCGGTGTGCATAGTCCACAGTGGCTGCTATCAGTTTGTCGGCGTGGCGATCCAGCATCAAAAACTGTACACCCAACAAAATGCTGCCAATCAAACCCACCAAGGTGGTGTTCATGGCCACACCCATGCCCTGGGTCATTTGCTGCATCAAAGTCTTGATGTCCGAAATATCAAGCTGCTCCAAACCTTCCAGGCTACTGAGCATCATGATGAAACCAACCACGGTACCCAACAAACCCAACTTGATCATAAGCCCCGTGACAAACCAGCCCACCTGGTGCGTACCGCGCGCGCGTTCTGCCATCACCTCAGCCATCAATTGACCTTCGCTAGGATGTGCCAGGGGATGAGTGAGGTAATCGTGGCAAATGGATTGACCCAGTTTGAAGTCGGAGAAACCACCACGAATTTGCTCAAAATACTGGGTCTGCCTACTCAAATAAATGCTTCGCCAGCCTGCAAGGGCACTGCCCACAACAAATGCCAGCACGATCACCACACAAATACGGGTGTTGTCAGTCAGGATAATCCATTGAAAAAGGCCTTTGTGCCAAGTCATGTACAGGCCAAAGCCAGTAAGGCTGATCAGCAACACCCACAGTAAAAACAGGGTGTGTGTTTTGTTGGTAGTCAATGCAAGTAGTCCCTGTGTTGTTATTTGCCTGTCCCAGTTTGCAACAGTTCAAAAGACTACTAGCAAGCTACATTCCAGCAGAGGCTCTAAAAAGCAAATGGCTCTGTTTGGCGGAAAATGCGTTGAATGTTCAACTGGTGTGTTTCAAGTGCTTTGGCATTCACGTTGGGGTCGGTTTGAACATAAACAATGTTTTTAAACTCACCAATTTGCGCACTAATCTGCTCAATCAGCTCCACCTCACTGACACCATCCTCAAGCCCATACAATACTGCTTGTTGAACACGCACAAAGTAGTTCAGGTTGCGTTCTATCCAGTCGCGGCCCAAAACGCCAAATGAAGTCAATACTGTGTCATCTGCCGCCATTCGCGCCTTCAAGCGACCCAAAAAATTGATTCGCTCCACCACATTGCCATCGTACAAATCGGGAATGTCCCTGTTTTGAACAGCCGAGCCTACCCACCACAATTTCAGTTCCTGATTGCGCAACACCAACGCCTCTTCGGTTTCCAGATCGTTGTAGAAGCGAAATTTCCAGGGCACCCAATCGTTGTGCAGCAAACCCAGGTGACCTGTCTTGGTTCGTAAAATACGGCCCGGAACCAGGGACTCCGTGCCTTTTACAGAATCGCTTCCCATTCTTTCGGAAAAGTTGTCAATGCAGGTGGGGCAACGCTCGCGCATCAAATCAGCGGTGCGTTTGCCAGCCACAATACGGCTTGAAAAATTCTCGCCCGGAGCAAGTGTGCTGGCAAAAGCAGCCCGAAAACCGACATTGCCCAACACATGTTCAGGCTTGGGTTGCGTATTCAAAACCCACACCGGCTTGGTACCGAATTTGGAACGAATTGCAGCGGCCGCACTTTCGCCCACGGCGGCAGTTGCGCCGGAATCAATCACCATCAAGGCTTTGGGCGAATCAACCACCACAATCGACAGTGCAAAATCCTGCCCTTCTGCGGGCAGGCTTTGACCAGCACAAGTCCACTCATAGACCGTAGCACGGTGCTGCTGCCAGCAATCGCCTGACTGGGCCTGAGCCAGCGGCGCCAATAGAGACAAAAAAACAGCAGGGACAAGATTTCGAACGTTCAAAGACATGTGAAAACAAAGCCTGAATCAACACAACCCCAAAAGGATAGCCGATTCAGGCCTTGCCTCAAAATGCTAGAACTTCAGACTGACCCCCACCCACGCATTTCGGGGGGTACCTGGCGCCAGAAAAGATTCATAGGTAATGTCACCTTCATCGTCCACCAAGGCACCGTTGCGATCAAAAATATTGCCGCCCAACAAAGCACCATTGAAATATTCACGGTCAAACAGATTGTTTAAACGTGCAATCAAGGTGAGGTTTTTATTCAAGGCATGGTTCACACCCAGATTGAACACGGCAAAACCGGGAATACGACCATTGTCCTTAAACTCAACTGGCCCATCGCCCGGAATATTCACGATACCCGCCTGGTGCTGGTTGTTTTCATTGCCACGCGCGTACTGCTCGCTTTGCGCCTGCATGTCAACAAACAGCGTGGTCGCATCGCTGGCCTTGTAACCCAATGATAATTTCACATTGTGTTCGGCCAGGCCGGGAATTTTGTTGCCCGGTTGCACTTGAATGAAACCACCTTCTACGGCCGGGTCACCGTTCAAATCCACCGCACTGCTGTTCCCTTCGCTGGCCAGTCGGGCTGCACTTTGAAACGTCGCATCCAGGTACTGGTAGCTGGCACCGAAATTCCACACGTGTGTTTCCCAGTCAAAATCCAGTTCAACACCCTGTCTGCGGGTTTTTCCGTAGTTCTGAAAAAAACCGCCAGAACCCGCACCATCGGTGACGAACAAAATGTCGTTTTTGTTATTGGCCTGAAATATATTGAAAGAGAAACCATACTGGTTGTTACCGCCAGCCCAACGGGTTCGATAGCCACCCTCGACCGTGGTGGTGATCACTTGCTCAAGAAACGGGTCGGCAGCCATTGCATTCGGTAACAAGCATGGAAATTCCGGGTCAGAACAAGCCAGTTCAACCGGTGTGGGCACCCGGTTGCTGGTGCCCGCACTGGCATACCAGGTGCTGCGCGCAGCCGTTTGATAGGCAATCCCCACAGACGGATTAAAACGTTGGTAGGTGTAATCGTTGTTCAAGCCCGGGCTGGCCTCGCCTTCTTCATTGATCAACACCGGGCTTAAACGGTCTGTGGTTTTCACTGAGGCGTGGTTGTAGCGGCCACCCAATAAAACCGTGGTTTTGTCATTCAAAGTCCACACGTCTTGGGCATACACGCCAAATTGGCGGTTGTTCGCCTCCACATTCACTTGCTCAATCGGTGCGTACAATTCACGCACCGTGCGGTCATTGTTGAACACGCCCAAGGCATAGCTGCGCCTGAAATCCGATTTCCCGAATTCAAGCTGGGTGCCCAACAACACCTTGTGCGCACCGAATGGTGCCAAGGCATACTGCAAGCCCAATCCCACCACATCCTGATTCAACACACCGCGGTTGTTTGCTCCGGGGCAATCGGCGCTGTCAGGTTCCATGGCAGCAGGGTCGTTTTCATCAAAAGTCACCGTTCCCGGCGCGTAAGCGGTAGAAGCCGGTGCGCTGCAAGTCACGTTGTAAGTGCCCGGGCCCAGGTTGCCTTCCACTTCTGCACGGTCAGGTTCGAACTCAGCCACGCCGAAGCGGTAGTCTTCGTTCTCATTGCCATCGCCGTTGAATGTGGTGGATTTGGAGCTGCGGTAATAGGCGTTCGCTGTCAGTTCAGCTCCGCTTTGCAAGTAGCGCGTGAAGTCCACCGCAAACTGCCCACCGGTGTTTTGAGTGTTGTCAAAATAGGTGTACGACTGGGCACGATTCTGTTCGTAAAAACTGCGGGGCACTACGCCATTTCCGTTCAGGTCAGACTCATAAAGCGCCAAGCTGAAATTGGTCTGAGTGTCACCGGAAACAATGCCCATTTTGCCAAACAACTGAATGACAGAACTCGGTGACAGCACCCGCCAACCATCTTCGTTAAATGAATTAAAGTTCACATAAAAATCGCGTTGAGTGGGTTCATCGACCCAACCTTTCTGAATGCCGAAACGGGTTCGCCCGAAATCGCCCAGTTCAGCATCCACTTGTGTGCCCTGAAAATCGCGGCCACTTTTGGTTTGCATCACAATGGCTCCGCCCAGCGAATTCAAACCGAATTGCGGCATGGTGCCCGGTAGCACAGCAACTTCTTTCAAAGCCGACTGGGGTATGGCATCAAACCGCACCACATCGCCAAAGGTTTCATTCTGGCGCACGCCGTCCACATACACCGACAAGCCGGGCGGTGTCCCCAACAGGGGTGTTACCGAAAAACCGCGATAGGTCACGTCAGACTGATACGGATTGCCCTGGTTGTCGGTCACCTGAACACCGCTGATGCCGCGAAACAGACTGCGGCTGATCGACTCCCTGCTCGAATTTTGCTCCAGAGAGTCTATTTTTTTAACGCTGAAAGGTGCTTGATCAACAGATATCACAGCACCAGGCAGGGGCGTCGTAGAAATCACTTCGATTTCTTCCAGCTGCTGGGCGTACACCGGGACGAGGAATGATGAAACAGAAAGTGCAACAACACGGGTGCACCAATGCGAATGCTGACGCGCAAACATACACAGCCCTTTGATTTGGATTTGTAATTGTGAAGTCCCGCGATTGGCCTGCTCTGCGCGCCATGGAGATTGGCCAGGCAACCGCGCGACTTGTCTTGTCTATATTTCATAATATTGCCAGATTTCGACAGGGAAGTTTTCCCGAAAAGGATTTCACCTCTTCTATGCAAGCCGTTTCTGGTGCACATTGTGGCTATTCAAACAAACAATTCAACCCATGCGTTTAAGCGAGTTGCTGGTTAGACGATTGCTCACCTGGCTTGGCCTTTGGGCTGCATGCTGCGTGTTGGTCGTGTTCACCATGGGCCGGCTGGACGTGCAAACCGAGTATGCGGCCGCCTCTGAGTTGGTTGATGACTTGCACCGCGGGCTTTCGAATGCCGAACCCCTGGGCAATCTGGAACTACAACGCCTGCGCCAACAGCTTGCCGAACGAAAAGCCGAGCAGGAACGCCGGGAAACCCGACGAGAACTCTATTTAATCAGCACCATGTTGCTGCTGATGGCAGCGGGCAGCGGCGTGGTAGTGTGGTATTCCCTTCGGCCCGCCTTGAACAAACCTTTGCAGCAACTGGTTCAATGGCTGCGCGATTATGAAGAATCGGAGCGCGACCCAACAAGACCAGCCCCCACCTTGGAAAACACTGAAGAATTCAGGATCGAGGAGTTCAAACGAATTCACGACAGCGTTTCACAGCTGATTCAAACCCTGAACACCGAGCAAAAGAAAAGCCGCGCGCTGCTAAACCGTGTGGTGGACCTTCAAGAACGTGAACGCCAGACGATTGCACAGGATTTGCACGACTACTTTGGACAATCGCTGACTTCCATTTCGGTGAACTCTGCTTTTCTGGTGAAAAGTACACAGGCAAATACACAAGAGGCCGCAAAGGCCGTGCACGACCAGGCGCAGGAAATGATGGGCTGGCTGCGCAGTTCGCTGCGCGAACTGAAACCACACCTGTTGCTTGAAGTTTCACTTCGCGATGCGGCGCTGGACCTGCTGGACAACTGGGCCAAGCGCCATGGCTGGTACGTTGACTTTGCCTGGGCACCCAACACCCCTGCCCTTCCGAAAGAGGCGCCCATTGCCGTTTATCGCACCTTGCAGGAAGCGCTTACCAATGCGGCCCGACATGCCAATACCAAAAAGTTGAAAGTATTGGCTGGTTTCGATGAGCAGGCCCATGAATTCATCTTGATTGTGGAAAACGATGGTGTTGCCTCGTCTGCTGCCGTCAATCCCTCTTTGGGCCTAACCGGTATTCGCGAAAGAATGGCCATCCTGCAAGGCCATGTGGTCTGGGCCATAGAAGAAGACCGGTTCGTGCTGCGATGCCATATTCCGGTTGTGGAGGTAAATCATGCCCCTTGAATCCAGAATAATTCTGGTAGATGACCACGCGGCAGTTCGCGCGGGTTACAAACGCTTTATTGACTCTGAAACCGACCTGATCGTTGTCGGCGAGGCAGGCAATGCAGACCAGGCCTTCGCCTTGCTGAAAACGCATGCCTGCGATGCATTGGTACTGGACATCAGCATGCCGGGGCAAAGCGGGCTGGAACTGATTAAACGGGTGCGTTTGAAATGGCCCAAACTGGCTTTGGTGGTGCTTTCCATGCACGACAGCCCAGTGGTGGCCGCCAAGGCACTGGAACAGGGTGCGCGGGCCTACGTGACCAAGTCCAGCGAACCCGAAGAGTTGATTCAAGGCATTCGAATGGCACTGGGCGAACAAACATTTGTATCCGGTGACGTTCAAAGCCAAGGCATGTTCAACAGCACCGGGCCACAGTACGCCCAGGAGAACCTGCAACAGCACACCCATGCAACGCAAGAACCGGCGACCACACTGACCTGCGGATTGACCCCCAGAGAAGTGGATGTGGTAAGGCTGCTGGTCGAAGGGCACACCATTGAACAGGTGGGAGTCAGCTTGGGAATCAGCGGCAAAACCGTGAGCAACAACCTGTCACAAATTCGTCAAAAGCTGGGTGTACAAACAGACTTCGAACTGGCTTTCTGGGCCTGGAGCCAGGGTTTTGGAAGAAAACCACCCGGTTTTGGCAAGTAAAGATACTCACGTTTTCCTCATTCGTATTTTCCCGTATTTTGCCTAAAAATCGGCTGCTTTGCCTTGCAACCTGTTGCGTTCTCGGGGATATTCAACCCACAACCAAAATACGACAATACTTTCTCAGGAGGAATTACGCATGATGCTACGCAAAGCAAAAACGGCCATTCTGGCAGCGGCCATTACAGGCTTGGCACTCGCTGCCACACCCGCCAAAGCCGAATTCATCAACATTCTGACCGGCGGTACGTCTGGTATTTACTACCCGATCGGCGTTGCCTTGTCCAAAGTGTATGGCGACAACATCAAAGGTGCACGCACCCAGGTTCAAGCCACCAAAGCATCTGTTGAAAACCTGAACCTGCTGCAACAAGGTCGCGGTGAACTGGGTATTTCGTTGGGCGACTCCGTAAAGCTGGCCTGGGAAGGCGATGCAGATGCAGGCTTCAAAGCCCCCCTGAACAAACTGCGTGGCATTGCTGCCATTTACCCCAACTACGTACAAATTGTGGCATCCAAATCGTCTGGCATTACTTCTCTGGACCAACTAAAGGGCAAAGGTCTATCAGTGGGTGCCGCCAAATCGGGCACTGAATTGAATGCCCGTGCTATTTTGGGTGCTGCTGGCATGAGCTACAAAGACCTCGGCAAGACCGAGTACTTGCCTTACGCAGAATCGGTCGAGTTGATGAAAAACCGTCAACTGGACGCCACTTTGCAATCGGCAGGCTTGGGGGTAGCCTCACTGAAAGACTTGTCTGCCTCTATGGAAGTGAGCATGGTTGCTGTGCCTCCCGAGGTGGTTAAAAAGCTGGGCGCGCCTTACGTACCCGGCACCATTCCGGCAGGCACTTATCAGGGTCAAACCAAAGACGTTCCTACTGCGGCGATCGTGAACTTCCTGATTACGCACTCCGAAGTATCTGACGAAACCGCCTATCAAATGACCAAACTTCTGTGGGAAAACCTGGCTGCCCTGCGCTCTGCCCACAAAGCGGCTGAAGCCATCAAGTTTGAAAATGCCTTGCAAGGCATGCCAGTACCACTGCACCCCGGTGCAGAAAAGTTTTACCGCGAAAAAGGTTTGATCAAGTAAGCAGGCAAACCTGCGAAGCAATTAGCAAGTAGCACCTGCCACACCCCGCCGGGGTGTGGCTTTCAACCTCAGTTACCTTGTGGGCCCGTTCAGGGCTTTTCGTCTATGTCCAATACTCCCGATTCAGCCGTAGCCACAGAAGCCAACTCTGGCTTTCACGACCCAACATCCGCCGGGTTCACGCGTTCATTTGAGGGCCGCCTGCTCTTCTGGATTGCTGTTTTATTCTCGACATTTCAGATTGCAACAGCTGCACACTTGTTTGATTTACCCAGTCAGGTTCAACGGGCGTGCCACGTGGGCTTTTTGCTGCTGCTCACATTTCCCTTGATTGCCATCAACAAGAATGCTGCCGTGAAGGCGATTGCCTGGGTGCTGGCCTTGGCCGCGCTCGGAGTAGCGGGCTACCAATGGGTAGAGTACGAACCCTTGCTAATTCGCGCTGGCGACCCCACCGAATTGGACATTTACCTGGGTGTGATCGCCATTGCCACTGTGTTTGTGGCCACCTGGCTTTTAATGGGCCCTGCCCTGCCGATTATTTGCGGCACATTTTTCGCCTATTGCCTGTTCGGCCAATACCTGCCGGCGCCATTTGACCACCGGGGATACGACTTCCACCAAGTGATCGAACACATGGCCTACGGTACAGAAGGTATTTATGGCATCCCGACCTATGTGTCGGCATCGTATATTTTCCTATTCATTTTGTTTGGTGCTTTTCTCGAAAAAGCTGGCATGATCAAGCTGTTCACCGACTTCGCGCTGGGCCTGGTGGGCCACGCACAGGGCGGTGCTGCCAAAGTGGCTGTGGTGTCCTCGGCACTCATGGGTACCATTTCAGGTTCAGGCGTGGCCAACGTGGTTACAACTGGTCAATTCACAATTCCCTTGATGAAAAAATTCGGCTACCGAGCCGCTTTCGCTGGCGGGGTTGAATCCACAGCTTCCATGGGTGGTCAGTTGATGCCACCGGTCATGGGCGCAGTGGCTTTCATCATGGCAGAAACGCTGGGTGTGGCGTATTCCGAAATTGTGAAGGCAGCGATCATTCCGGCCATTCTGTATTTCTTTGGTGCCTTCTGGATGGTGCACCTGGAAGCCGGCAAACATGGCTTGAAAGGCTTGGATAAAAAAGACTTGCCTTCCCCTTTAAAAGCCGTGAAAGAACAGTGGTACCTCGTCATTCCCCTGGTGGCACTGGTGTGGTTGTTGGTGGGTGGCTACACGCCCTTGTTTGCCGGCACTGTAGGCCTTGCCTTTACTGTGGTACTTATTCTGGGCGCATCCATCGCAATTGGCTTGCCAAACACCGTAATTCGGGTGTTGTTCTGGATTGGATTGGGTGTGGTGTGTGCTGCTTTCCTGCAATTCGGCATTTGGGTAATCGCGGGGGCAATCATTGCGTTGATCGCTGTGAACGCTCTGAAAAAAGGTGGTCGGGAAACCCTGGCTGCTTGCCGTGATTCACTGGCCGATGGTGCAAAATCGGCTCTGCCTGTGGGTGTGGCATGCGCCATGGTGGGTATTATCATCGGCACCATGACACTGACTGGTGCAGCCAATACATTCGGTCAGTTTGTGGTCAGCGTGGGCGAAAATAGTTTGTTCCTTTCACTGGTGCTGACCATGCTCACCTGTATTGTATTGGGCATGGGTATTCCAACCATTCCCAATTACATCATTACCTCCAGCATTGCAGGCCCAGCGCTTGAACAGCTGGGTGTACCTTTGATTGTCAGCCACATGTTCGTGTTCTATTTCGGCATTCTGGCCGACCTGACCCCCCCTGTGGCATTGGCCTGTTTTGCAGCCGCACCGATCGCCAAAGAGCGCGGACTGACCATTTCCATGGAGGCGGTGAAAATTGCTGCAGCAGGTTTTGTCATTCCTTTTATGGCGGTTTACACCCCCTCATTGATGCTTCAGGACGGTGGCCCTCTTGCAAGTGAAATTGGCTATATTCCTGCTGTTATCTACATCGTGATTAAAACAGTGCTGGCGATCAGCCTGTGGGGCGCGGCAGTCATTGGTTATTTGGGCGCGAAGTTACCGGTGTGGATGCGAGTGCTGGCGATGGTTGCATCGTTCACGCTTATTGCAGCCTTGCCCATCACCGATGAAATCGGCTTTGCCCTGTCTGTGGTGTTTGGCTACCTGGCTTGGCGCAACGTGCGCGCAGTGAAAGGCAAGCTGCAGCCTGCATGAGCCTGTGTGTATTCATCGCCGGGAAATCAGCGGCCTGCCTTGCAGGTTTGCTGTTTTCCCTGAGCTGGACTCACTCGGTGGAAAAAACCGAGTGGGTTGAACACTGGCAGCTGAAAGATGAACAACTGGTATTGAAAGAAACATTTGTCAAAGGCAGTGGTGCAGGAATCGACCCGGCACCCAATGCAGTGCTTGAGAACGGCTGGTATCGCTGGGCACCTGAATCGCCGTTGACTGTACCTGCCATCTCACTGGCCAATTCAGAATTGACGCCCGACAACTGGATGCTTTGCGCGCTGGATTCGGTGACTCGCGAAACAAGCAAGTGCATTGATTTTGCGAAGTTCGAAGATCGGGGCGTTGAGTTGTTTACCATCCAAGCGAGCAGATAGCCGATTGTTTAGTGTGCGGTGTGGGCAGGTGAGGCTTGTGTGTAGCAACGGTTGGCCGGCTTTGCAAGGCTTCCCGGCGGCTTCGCAGCGCGGGGCGGTTCCGAAAGGAACCGATGCGAAGGCGCTTAAGCGTTTCGCATGCCCCAAGCCAGAAGCATCAAGCCGGATCAGAAGCATTGCTTAGGCCAATCGGTACTGCACCCAAGCCTCACCAAGTACCAAGTACCAGCCTCTCCCGTCAGCCTCCACCCCGCAGTGTATGCATCTGAAACTGCTTCGAGAAATGCGCCCTCGCATCAGCAGGCACACCATCAGAAAACGCCAGCGTCACTTCCATGCGTTTTAAACGCACCAAAGCAATCACGCGGTCTGGCATTTCTTTCCAGGCAATTCGCGCAGTACCACCCTGCACTTCAAAATCCGCATAGTCCGCCTGCTCTGAAATCATCGGAAAGAGTTCAGCAATCATGTGCACCCAGCGACGCAACTCGCGCTCGGTGCACGACATATCCAGCGCTTTGTCGGTGTTGAAAATGGCCATGCGAAACTAACCGCCCGCAATGGGAGGCCAAATGGCCAACACATCGTCGGGTGTTAATACTTTGCTGGCTCGATCGGCTGGGTCCACATACACACCATTCACAAGTACCAAGTGTGTAAGCTTCTCCGGAAGATGAAACTGGTCAATGATTTGTTGCACGGTGCTGCCCTCTTTTATCTGCAAGCGAACCGCGTTGTCCACGCGGTTCGTTGGCAAATAGTCGGTCAGTGTTGCAAAGAGCTTGAGGGTAATTTCCATGTACTTTGTGACTGAGCGCAAGCCAGATAGGCTTCCATTAATCGGGTTGGATCTTCGAGCAAATGGTCTTTCCATTCGCCCAAGTGGATTTTGCCCTGAATCAGACCCCGCATGACGCCAACATGGTTCGTTAGCCCCAAACTGGTTGCACCAATCAGTACATCGCCAAGAAATTCCAAACGCATGTAGGAAAATTCGTCCTTGTTTTGCAACTCGACGCTTTGCCCACCCTCTGCACCCCACCACTGCCCAAACGAGGCAGCGATCAAACCCAAAGTATCCAGCACGTTCATCGCCAAACTGCCTTGTGTTTGTGTGCCCTGCCCCATCATGTTTTGGGCGGCAATGCGTGCATCATCAGCCGCAGCCGGTTGAATCATGTTCACGGTTTTCTCACCGGTTGAGAAATCGCGAACCTGTGCTACATCGCCAGCGGCGTACACATCGGCAATATTGGTTTGCATGTGATCGTCCACCAGCAAGCCCTGATCCACCTGCAAGCCACTGCCTTCCAGAAAGTCAAGGTTGGGTTTCACACCCGTGGCAGAAATCACCAAGTCCACTTCCAGCACTTCACCGTTTGAAAGTTTTGCACGCAAAGGTGCACCGTCTTTCGCAGCCACTGCCGTGCCGAAACCAATCGCAGAGCCAATTTTCTCAATCAGACTTTGCTGTTGAGCCTGGCTACCCACTTCAATGGCTTCAACTTTCGTTGAACAATGCACATTCACGCCTTTCTTGATACACCAGTCGCGAATCATGGAACCCGCACCTTCAGTCATCATGCGGGGCACCATGCGGTTGCCCATTTCAACCACAGTCAACTTCACGCCGCGCAAGGCCAGTGCTTCCATGATGATGCAGCCGATAAAACCCGCACCCATTTGCAACACGCGCGAGCCGGGCTTGGCCAGCTCGATAATTTGCCGTGCATTTTCCAGTGTCCAGCAAGGGTGTACGCCTGGCAAATTCACCCCAGGAATGGGGGGTGAAATTGGCCGCGCACCAGTGGCAATCAGCAGCTTGTCGTATTCAAGCACATCGCCATTGTCCAGGTGAACTTTCTTGCCTGCCGTGTCCAGCCTGGTGGCGCGTGCGCGAATTTCTTGAATATTCTGCTTCTTGAAATGGTCGGGGTCTTTGCGAAGGTAAGTGCCCTTTTCACCCACCTTGCCAATCAGCAGGTATGGAATAGCCATACGGGAGTATGGGGGTTCCGGTTCGGCACCCACCATCACGATTGAATCGCGTGGCCGCTGCTTGCGAATTTGCTCGGCAGCGACCACCCCCGCAGGCCCGTTACCCAAGATAACGTGCCGTGTTGGAGTGGTTACAGTCATAGCCCCAAGCGCTCCAGTGTTGCTGAAGTTGGGCGACCCTCGGTGTCCCAGCCACGCAGCTCGAAGTACTCAGGCAGCATTTTGTCGATGCCGTTGACCAGGCCTTTGGCAGGACCCACTTTCGCTGCGTCTTTCTTCAAACGTGCAGGCAGGTCGTCGTCAGCCTTGGTGAAACCGGCTTCCAGGTTGAACTGGCGTTCCATGTTCCAGATGCGTTCACCCATGGTTTCCAGATTCGCCATGTCGAACTCATCGCCACATGCAGCAGCAACCTGTGGTTGCACATCAGCCAGCGTCCAGGCAAAGCTGGTGAACACGCAAATACCGGCTGAGTCGAACACGGCTGTTGCATCCTGGAATGCTTTCACCAAAGCTGGCTTTCCATCGGTCACCAAGGGGTCGGTTTTCACCGGAATACCCAGCACTTCCGATGCCACGGTGTAACCACGCAAGTGGCAGGCACCGCGGTTGGAAGTGGCATACGCCAAACCCATACCCTGAATACCGCGAGAGTCGTAGGCCGGGAATTCCTGACCCTTTACGCTCATCGACAATTCGGGGTGGCCATACTTGGCCGTCAAGCGCTTGGAGCCCTGGCCAATTTCGATGCCAAAACCTTCGCCATTGCACGTGTCTTCACTGAGCTTCACCAATGCTTGCGCGGAACCAAATGGCGCCTTGCAGCCCAATTGCGCTTCAGTCAACACGCCCATTTCATACAATTCCATCACGGCTGAAACAGTGGCGCCCAAAGAAATCGGATCAATGCCATGCTCGTTGCACAGGAAGTTCACATACGTGAGTGCTTCCAGATCGTTCACACCGTTCGATGAACCCAAAGCCCAGGCTGCTTCGTATTCCAAACCGCCAGATGCACCATGGTACTGCGGCTTGTTTTCTACGGTGAAGTGGGTTTCATCAATTTTGGAAATGCGTCCGCAAGCAATGGTGCAACCAAAACAGGCCTGGTTGGTGACCAGGTTGGCCTTGCCATCGGTTTTGCGGGGCTCGTGCATTTTCTCGCCAGAAATGTCTTTGGCGCCATCAAAAATAACATCGCGGTGATTGTTGGTGGGCATGGCACCCATCTCGTTGATCACGTTCATCAAGACCTGGGTGCCGTAGGTGGGCAGGCCAGTACCGGTCACGGCGTTCTCGGCGAGAATTTTTTTCTTCTCGTAAGTCACCTTCATGAATTCCTTGGGGTTGGAAATATTGCCAACGCCCTTGGTGCCACGCACTGCGATTGCTTTCACGTTCTTGGAACCCATCACAGCGCCAACGCCTGAACGGCCAGCCGCGCGGTGCAAGTCGTTCACAATGGCTGCATACAGCACCTGGTTCTCACCGGCCTTGCCAATTGAGCACACACGCATCAGCGGGTCCTGGTGTTTGGTTTTGATGGCAGGCTCGGTGTCCCATACGCTCTTGCCCCACAGATCAGAAGCATCCATCAATTTCGCACTTTCGTTTTCGATCAGCAGGTACACAGGCTTGGGCGATTTGCCTTCCATGATCACCATGTCCCAACCAGCACTCTTCAATTCATTGCCAAAGTAGCCACCTGAATTTGAGCAGGCAATTGCGCCAGTCAGCGGGCCCTTGGTGATCACTGAATAGCGGCCGCCAGTGGAGGCCATGGTGCCTGTCAGCGGGCCTGTTGCATAAATAATCTTGTTTTCGGGCGAAAGTGGATCCACTTTCGCATTCACTTCTTCCACAAAGTACTTGGTGGCCAAACCACGCTGGCCAAGGTAGCTTTTCGCCCAATCCATTCTCAAGTCTTCGCTGGTGCAGGTGCCTGCTGTCAGGTTCACGCGCAGTACTTTACCGGTCCATGCCATTTGTATTACTCCCTTCTCTCTGTTCTATTCAATGGTCAACGAGTTACGCGTGAGCCTGGTTGCTCAGCTTCTCGGCCCACTGCTTCATTTTGTCCAAACCAGTCCAGTTGGAATCCACAAAAGTGATTGCGCCGGTTGGGCAGGCAGTTGCACAGGCGGGGTCGCCGCCGCACAGGTCGCACTTTTGAACCTTGCCGGTTTCCTGAACATAGTTCACCGTGCCAAACGGGCAGGCGATTGTGCACACTTTGCAACCCACGCAGGTGTCTTCTGACACCACTTTCACGCCATTGGTTTTGTCCATGGTGATGGCTTCAACCGGGCAGGCATGCAAACACCAAGCCTCATCGCACTGGGTGCAGGTGTAAGGCACTTTCTTGCCGGTGTGATGAAAGTCGAATACCTTAATTCGTGACAGTGAGGTGTTGAACACCTGATAATTCTCATAGCTACACGCCATTTCACACTGAAGGCAGCCCGTGCATTTGTCAGGCGTGATGTGAAGAGATTTTTGCATCCCGTTGTTCCTCGCTTCTTTGGTTATTTGTTTTGGGCACTACATACATGCCTTCTTATGCAATAAGCCTGCCAACTTGAAAAGAAAATTTCAGCGGCTCTCGGCAACACTTTTCCGAGTTTTTGCACATGGGGTTTTCCCGATGCAACACAGCTGTTTCAAAATGGAACACTTGTTGCAACAAAAAAGCCCTGCGATTGCGCAGGGCTTTAAGTACACATAAACCAGAATGAATTCAGGTCAAATCAAGGTCTCATGTACTTCACACCATAATTGGAAAAAATCTTTTCCAGCTCACCACTTTCCTTCAACTCATTCATGGCCACTGTCAGTTTTTCAGCCAACTCTTTGTTGCTTTTCTTGGTGGCCATGCCCACAGCCCAACCTTTGGGTGGCAGTGCATTGTGCGGCACTTTGGCCACAAAATAATCTGCTTTTTTATCTGGGTGCTGGTGCAGCGCCCACTCCAACTCGGCACGCGTGGCCATGACTGCCACCAGTTCGCCATTCACCATGGCATCAACCGCTTCTTTGGGCGTCTTGAAGTTCACCAGATTGTTTGCATACGCGGCACCATCGGCGCCAGCCAACATGATGCTGGGGAGGGCTGCTGCTTCAGCGCCAATTTTGTTGCCTGTTTCCGAGAACGGTTTCAGGCTGTCCAATGTTGGCAGTTTCTTGATATTACGTGCCACGAAAATATCGTCGCGGGTGTAAGGAGAAAAGAACAGGGCCTGGTCCTCCTTCTGCATAATGTAAGCATCAACGGGTGCATGCATCAAAATATCGGCGGGCGCACCTGCCAGGTAATGGCCACGCGTCACCATGTTTCGAATGTCGTCCGAGAACTCTTCATCCTCAGTAAAAGCGCGCACCCGTAAGCCCAAACCCAGCTTGGCCGCCAAGGCTTTGGCAATGTCCACGTCAATGCCTTTGCCTTCATGTGAATAAGGTGCCAGGTAGTTGTACACCGCCACAGTCAACACGCCAGAGGCTTGCACCTTGGGCCAGTCACTTAACTCTTGTGCGGCAGCGCCAAGCTGAAAGGAAAAGCCCAGCGCAACAGCACCAAACCATTTGATCAAAGGTAATTTACACATTGTATTGAACGAATTCTTCATAAGGTCTCCTGAAAGCCGTGCCTTGGATGCACTTTTTATTTTGAATGGATACTGAAACAGACAGGAGGGGCCTGTTGTTTCAAACAACGGACCCGCCCCACATGACCATATGTCGAGTTATTCGTACTTCCGGGTTTCAACATACGCCTTGATGGCCCAAATGGCTTCCTGACTCAAAATACCCGCAAACGCAGGCATGTAGACGCGGTCACCACGAACTTTGCCGCCCAGTACCGAATTGCGGTAGTAGGTGTCAATTTCCACCTTGCATTGCTCCTTGGCTTTCTTGCCCGCAAAAGAATCGCACTCAGTGTTCATTTTGCGCAAGTCTGGAGAAATTCCCCCACTCACCGCCTCAAGGCCATGACACCGGGCGCAGTTCTGGTTGTAGGCTGAGCTGCCCACACGAATGGCTTCCTTGTCACCAACATACGGATTGGTTTCCAGCATGTCATCGCCCAATGGCTTGAGCGTGGACACATCCACAACCTGCGGGGTTACATCACCGTGAGCCATTGCCACTGAAGCAGCAATTGAAAAAAAGGTTGCCACAAGGGCTTTACGAACTAACATCACAACTCCTGTATTTCTAAGAATGATTCAACACAGGGTAGCTACTGCAATCCCCATGCCACCCTATTCATTTGGATTTGTGAATTAGTTTTACCAATTGTGACAAATCGCGAACTCTATGGTGCGGCTTCCTGATCTGTGCTACTTTTTATCAAAATGTGTTTCATTCTGAAACACATTGGATTGAGTTGGCACAGTGCTTGCATTGGGCAACATAGCAGCTGAAATATCAATACAAGCAAAAACATTCAGCGCTTCAAGTTGCACCCAAAACCATACTTATAAAACGCAGCACCACAAGAAGCAGGAGACATGGATGGCATTCTTATCCGAGCGGGATGGCGGCAGCCTCGCATCCAACGCCCAAGTGATTGAATTGATCGACCCGGGCACGGAAGGACACCTCGAATTCATTCGGCGTGCGCATCAGCGTTCAACGGCTGCTGGTTTGGACACCACTTCCAAAGTGGACATGGCCCCACCGCCCAGCAGTTCACTGAAAGAATTGATCGAGAAAAACAACCGGTTAAAATCGTGCGCTTTGCCCTTCATGGAAACCCTGTACGAGCAGGTGGTTAACACCCACAGCATGGTGCTGTTGACCGATGCCAGCGGAACCATTATTGAATCGCTGGGCGACGATGATTTTTTGGTGAAAGCCCAGAAAGTAGCCTTGGCGCCCGGCGTTACCTGGAGTGAGGAACACAAAGGCACCAATGCCATTGGCACCGCACTGATTGAGGAATTGCCCACTGTTGTTCACGGGCAAGATCACTTTCTGGATGTGAACCGTTTTCTGACCTGTTCAGCCGCCCCCATCTTTGACCCAAACGGTGTGGCGATTGGCGTGCTTGATGTAACGGGCGACTATCGCAGCTACCACCGCCATACCATGGGCCTGGTGCGTATGTCCGCGCAAATGATTGAAAACCATTTGTTCAACAGCTCGTTTCAGGACGCGATTATTGTTCAATTTCACCAGCGTGGCGAGTTTCTGGGTTCGGTCGTAGAAGGCGCAGCAGCCTTCTCGCCAGCGGGTAAGTTTCTGGCTGCCAATCGTGCAGCCATGGTGCAATTTGGCATGTCCGCCAATGCACTGAAAAGCCACACCTTCAGTTCTCTTTTTGGCATGCCTTTGTCGGCCTTGATCGACCACTACCGCACCTGTAACCCCATTCCGCTCATTCTGTGTTTGCACAATGGCAACCAGGTTACCGCACGTGCCAGCTTGGGCAGTGTAGGCCGAGGCAGAATTTTCGACTCTGTGGGCTTGGTGAAAAACAATTCCGATGCGGCTGTGCTGCAGCACCAGGCACCAGCCACTCAAAAAGCAAACACGACCTGTCAAAAAAGCCATCACCTGTCCAGCCTGAAATACCTGAACACAGGCGACCCGCAAGTGGCCAAGATCATCGAAAAAGTGGGCAAGGTGATTGACAAGGACATTCCCATTTTGATTCTGGGTGAAACTGGCACTGGCAAGGAGATTCTTGCGCAGGCCATACACAACGATTCGCCAAGACACGACAAGCCTTTTGTTGCGGTGAATTGCGCATCCATTCCAGAAACGCTGATTGAATCCGAGTTGTTTGGATACGAAGACGGTGCATTCACTGGCGCAAAAAAGAAGGGTTCGCAAGGCCGAATTCTACAAGCCAACGGCGGCACCCTGTTTCTTGACGAAATCGGTGACATGCCAATTTCACTGCAAGCAAGATTGCTGCGGGTATTGCAAGAAAGGGTGGTGACGCCACTGGGCAGCCAGAAAAGCATTCCTGTGAACTTGCAAGTGATTTGCGCCACGCACCGTAACTTGCGTGATCAAATCGCCGCGGGACAGTTCCGCGAAGACTTGTACTACCGGCTTCATGGCTTGGTCGTTCGTCTTCCCGCCTTGCGCGAGCGCACTGACTTACAAAAAATCATTCAGCGCATTCTGGAAAATGAATCGCACAACCCGCGCATTCGTGTGTCCAGCGAAGTGATGAAAGCATTCACCACGCACGCATGGCCGGGCAATATTCGCCAACTGACCAATATTTTGCGCACCGCCAGCGTAATGACGGATGAAGCAGAAACCATTGAGTGGGACCATCTGCCCGATGACTTCCTCGACGAATGGCGTGCATTGCGACTGGACAACACCACCAGGCCAGTGCAGCAAGAACCTGTTGAAACAGAGGGGCGTCAACAACACCCGCGTGCAACAACACCAACAGCAAACACACGCCCACAGTTCAGCGTGCGCAGTAATTTTTCAGTGCAAAACAAAATCGCGGCACAGGTTCACAGCAATGCGCCGGCGTTCCCGGCAAGAAGCAAACCAAGCACATTTGAAGTGCAGGTTCACCAGCGGCCAGGGGCCACGCCCAAAGGCAATGGCCTGGACCAAACATTCAGCAAGTTCAGGGAAGGTCGGTTCGACGGCTGGACCCACAGTACAAAACCCGTCAACCGGGAAAATCAGATGGGTACACTGCCGCCTCAGCCACCGCGCTTCAAGGAAGACAGTTACGACACCCGCGCCTATGACGCAAGGGCGCAAGGTTACCTGGGTTCACGACAGGCCACTGCGAGGGCTCAAGTTGAAAATCCAATCAATCTGGATGACCTTGAATCACGTGCCATTCAAGATGCTTTGGAAACCTGTAGAGGCAATGTCAGCGCAGCAGCAAGAATGCTGGGTATTTCCAGAAACACAATTTACCGGCGCCTGAATTCAAAGTAAATAATCACGTTTAGCAAACAACATTTTGCCTTAAAAAACCACCCCACTGTAGGGTGGTTTTTTTTTGGTACAAACCAGCTGAACAGTTGTCACAAAACTGTCATTCACTTGCTCCAGCCGCACACAATTCTGTTTCAAAGCGCACCGCCTGACGCAAAGCAACTGCACTGCTTCATCCTGTCATCAAAAGCCCTACATTTTTATTTAATTCAATAAAATCAATAACTTAAATACTGGCACGTCTTTTGCCCTAGTCCCCTCAAGCCAGCTCTACTCTGCAGTGTGCTGGCGAGCTTTAGAAGACAAACAAGCAACTACCTTTAAAAACTAAAACTGGAGGGTTGATCTTATGATCAGCAAAAAATTAGTAGCAGCTTCCATCTTGGCAGCAATGGGGACCTCGGCACACGCAATCGGTTTTAAAGCCGGCGAGTGGGAAATGGACATTTCTGGTTCCGTGAATGCTTATTACAACACCACAAGTTGTGACAACGCTGGCGCAGCAGCGGATGGCGCGTTGGGAGTCTGCGGTGGCACAGCCACTGGTCAAGACCGCACTTCGATTCAAAACGGTTTGTTGCCTGGCTTCATCATTTTTTCAGCATCTACAACACAAGCCGGTTACGATTTAAAGGCCGTGATCTCTATCGATCCTGGCACCACATTCACAGGCGCGGGGACTGGAACCTCTGGTCAACTGGTGGGTGATCAACGCCGAGTGTTCTTGCAGTTTGGTAACGCCAGCATGGGTACTATCAAAGCTGGTCGTGATATTGGTCTGTTTGGTCAGAACGCAATTTTGAACGACATGTCATTGCTGGCTGTTGGCGGTGGCTCAGGCTTTAATGGTGCCTTGAACACGACTTTGGGTTCTATTGGCGCAGGCTACATTTATACCGAGTTCCAGCCTCAGATCACTTACACCACCCCAGCCATTGGCAACCTCAGCCTGTCTGCAGGGGTATTCCAGCCCAAAACCCCACGTGGCGAAGCAGACTCACCTGGATTGCAAGCCCTGGCAACATACAGCTTGGGTGACGCAGGCAAAGTATGGGGTGCTTTGATTAACCAAGGCCGAGATTCTTTGCCAGACAATCCTGCTGCCACAGGTAACAACGCCCAGAGCGACATCGCCGGTTATGAAGTTGGCGCAGCGCTGAACTTCGGTAACCTGGGTTTGGTGGGCAACTACTTTACCGGTGAAGGCTTGGGTACCACTCTGATTGGTTTTGGCGGTGCCGACCTTCAAGGCCAAGAGCGTGACTCTGACGGCTATTTGGTGCAAGCCACCTACAAAGTGGGTAATACCAAGTTTGGTATCAACTACGGCGCATCCACTTTGGACGCGACAAGTAACGATGCCGCGATCATGCTGGACGAGACAAGCCAGATGGTTCTCGGCGTGTATCACAACCTAACACCAAGTTTAACCATCGCTGGTGAATACATCACCCGCGAGGAGCAGTATCGCTTTGCACCAGCTGGTACGCCAAAGGGTGAAGAGAATACAATCGCTGTAGGTGCAATTCTGTTCTTCTAAATCGTTAACCACCCTCCGTTAACGATTGTCCTAAGGCGCGAACTCACAAGGTTCGCGCCTTTTTGCATGGTGTTTCAAACTGCAACAGTTTGAACATTCAAAACACCTTGGCAAACACTCATTTCCCACATTGTAAAAATACCGACCTGCAGGCCCGCAAGGCACAGGAATTGCTATTTAAACCCTGAAGACAAACAAACCGGCGCAAGCCAAGTTCTTCACCCAAGCCATGTGCCAAGGTGCATTTTAATAAAGCAAAAGGAGGATATTTCATGCAGTGGACTACACCATCATTCGTTGACATGCGTTTCGGTTTCGAAATCACCATGTACATCGCCAACCGTTAATTTGACGGTTCGCACAGCCCCGGATAGCCTTTGAGGCTAGCGGGGTTTTTTTTACCCCTGAAAAAAGCAACTATGAAAATCAAAGTTCTGGGTTCCGCAGCAGGCGGAGGGTTTCCACAGTGGAACTGCAACTGCACCAACTGCCAGGCTGTTCGGGCCAAAGCGCCCGGGTACACCGCGCGCACCCAGTCGTCGATCGCAATATCCGACGGGTCTGCGAACTGGATATTGGTGAATGCATCGCCCGATATACTCACTCAAATCAAAAGTACCCCTGAACTGCAACCCAACCGTGGCCCACGCGACACTGGTATCTCTGCCGTCATTTTGATGGACGCGCAAATTGACCACACCACCGGCCTGTTGATGATGCGCGAAGGGAAAACACCCATGCGCCTGTTCACCACCCCCGCTGTGTGGGAAGACCTGACCAACGGTTTACCTTTGGTGCCTACGCTTGGGTTTTATTGCGGTGTGAAGTGGACTCCACTGTGTACCGAATGCGATGAATTTTTCTCAATCAGCCCGCTGGACAGCATCAAGATCAAATCAATCCCGCTAATCAGCAAAGCACCCCCCTATTCCCCCAGCCGCTACGCCCAACGCCGTGGCGACAACATCGGTTTGTTGATTGAAGACACCAACACAGGCAAAAAGGTGTTTTACGCCCCTGGACTTGGAGAAATTACGCCCGACATTCTGCCCTATATGCAACAAGCCGATGTGTTGATGGTGGACGGCACCTTCTGGACCGAAGATGAAATGATCACACAAGGTTTCTCGCAAAAACTGGCTGCCGACATGGGTCATTTACCTCAAACTGACAAGCCGGGCAAACGGGGCTCAGGCATGATCAGCCAGCTGCGCCAGTTTGAAAACCAGCGCAAAATCCTGATTCACATCAACAACACCAACCCGATTTTGTACGAGCATGGCGACGAGCGCGCCATTCTGGCCGAGAATAGAATTGAAGTGTCCTACGATGGCATGGAGATTCTTGCATGAGCAGCAACAAAGCCTGGAGCAAAAAAGAGTTCGAAGAACGCTTGCGCGCCAAGGGCGACCGCTACCACATTCACCACCCATTCAATGTGGCCATGCGCGAAGGCAAACTGAGCCGTGAACAACTTCGCGGCTGGGTGGCCAACCGCTTTTATTACCAGGTGTGCATTCCGCAGAAAGACGCAGCCGTCATGGCCAATTGCGACGACCGAGAAACCCGCCGTCGTTGGGTGCAACGCATTCTTGACCACGATGGCTGGGAAGGCAATGCTGGCGGCATTGAAGCCTGGAGCCGCTTGGGCGAAGCCGTGGGCATCGACCGCGAAGTGCTGTGGGGCCAGCAGCTGGTGCTGCCCGGTGTGCGCTTTGCCGTAGACGCTTATGTGAATTTTGCACGCCGCGCGCCCTGGCAAGAGGCGGTGTGTTCGTCACTGACTGAAATGTTTGCACCGGAAATTCACAAGCAGCGCTTGAGCAACTGGCCCAAAGACTACAAGTGGGTGGCACCCGAAGGTTTGAATTACTTTCGCTCACGAATCAGCCTGGCCCAACGCGACGTGGAGCATGGCCTTGAAGTAACGCTGAATTATTTCAAGACCCGCGCACAGCAGGAACGCGCGCTTGAAATTTTGCAATTTAAACTGGACGTGTTGTGGAGCATGTCAGACGCGATTGCGCTGGCTTACCCCGACAAACCCGCCAAAACAAAACAGAAAAAACAATGAACACCGAGACTATTCCAAGCCTGCCGGAACACCCGAAACTGAACCGCTTGTTTCGCCTGCAATACGAAGAGGCGCAGAAAACCCATGTGCTGCTGTACCCCGAAGGCATGGTGAAACTGAACCAATCGGCCAGTGAAATTTTACTGTTGTGCGATGGCAGCCGAACTGTGAATGACATTGTTGCGGCGCTTGAAGCCAAGTTCAACGCAAGCGGACTGGAAGCCGATGTGCGCAGCATGCTGCAGGAAGCCACACGCCGAAACTGGCTGGACGCATGACAGGCCCTGGCGACAACAACACACGACCTGCTGGCCCCCTTTGGCTGTTGGCTGAACTGACTTACCGCTGCCCGCTGCACTGCGTGTTTTGTTACAACCCTGTTGATTACAAAACCAACACCAATGAAATGAGCACCGCCGAGTGGAAAGACACCATGAAACAGGCCCGCGCGCTGGGCGCGGTTCAGTTGGGCTTCTCGGGTGGTGAGCCGCTGCTGCGCGAAGACCTTGAAGAACTGGTGGCTTATGGGCATGAACTGGGCTATTACACCAACTTGATCACCTCAGGCATCGGCCTGAAACCCGCACGGCTGGATGCCTTGAAAGCCGCCGGCCTTGACCATATTCAAGTGAGTTTTCAAGACGCAACCCAGGCCGCAAACGATGCACTCAGCGACACAAAAACCTTTGCCAGGAAGCTGGAAATTGCCACCGCTGTAAAAGCGGCTGGTTGGCCCATGGTGCTGAACGTGGTGCTGCACCGGCTGAATCTGGATCACATTGATTCAATCATCGAGTTGGCGGTGAAGCTGGGCGTTGAATACCTTGAGTTGGCCAATACCCAATACTACGGCTGGGCCTTTAAAAACAAAGCAGCCCTGATTCCAACCCACGAACAGTTAAAGCACGCCGAAGAACGTGTGGCCGCATGGCGCGAAAAACTGGGCAACAGCATGAAGCTGTTATTCGTGGTGCCCGATTACTTCGAGAAAACCCCCAAGCCCTGCATGAGCGGCTGGGGCAATGTATTTCTCAGCATCAGCCCAGATGGCACCGCGCTGCCTTGCCAAGCCGCGCGCATGTTGCCGGGCTTTGAATTTCCAAATGTAAAAACCAGCACGGTTGAACACATTTGGTATGAAAGCGATGGTTTCACCCGCTACCGTGGCGATGCCTGGATGAAAGACCCCTGCCGCACCTGCCCCGACAAAACCAAGGATTACGGCGGTTGCCGCTGCCAGGCCTACCTGATCACCGGCGACGCCACCAACGCCGACCCGGTGTGCCGCAAATCGCCCGATCATGAAAAAGTAATCGCGTTCGTCGATGCAGCCCAGAGGCGCGACAACCCCAACAACTACCTGAAAGTTCAAAAGCCCGAACAGCAAGCATTGGCCGACACCGCCGAGGTGCCCGTGGTATGGTATCGCAGCGATCACAACAGCTTGCACCTCAGCAAAAACGGCTCTTGAACACCAACAACACCGCAACCGACACCACCATCCGCCTGCACGCACAGGGCCTTTCATTCTCCTGGGGAGAACGGCGGGCACTGAGCAATGTCAGCCTAGATTTGAACGCAGGCGAAATGTTTGGCCTGCTGGGCCCCAACGGCGCAGGAAAAACCACACTCATCAGCTTGATAGCCGGCCTGATCACACCCGACCAGGGTGAGCTCTCGGTGCTGGGTTACAGCACCCGCAGGGCAGCCGACCTGGCCCGCAAAAACCTGGGCTTTGTATTTCAATCGGTGTCACTGGACCGCTTCATGACCGTGGAGGAAAACCTGCTGTTTGCGGCAGGCCTGCAAGGTTTGAACAAAACGCAAGCCAAAGCAAACCTGGCACACTTGTACACCATTTTTCCAATTCAGGCCTGGTTAAACCGCACCGTGGGAAGCCTTTCAGGTGGACAAAAAAGACTGGTGGACATTGCGCGCGCCATGGTGCACAAACCCGGGGTTCTTATACTCGACGAACCCACCACCGCACTGGACGTACCGTCGAAGAACAGTGTGTGGCAAACCCTGAAAACCTTGCAGGCCATCGACGGGCTGACCATTTTTATCGCAACGCATTTAATGGACGAGGCCAACAGCTGCGACCGGGTGGGGTTTCTCCACCAAGGCGAATTGAATTGGCTTGGTACACCCGCGCAAGCGCTGGATGAATTGCCCGACCAAAGTGTAACCAGCGTGCGCACAGCCACCCTGGCTGACTGGTTTGTGTGGAAAATGAATGGCGGAGCCCACTGAGATGTTGATGCATTTTTACTGGGCGGTGATACGCCGTGAAAGCCAAAAGCTGTTGAAGCAACGGGACCGCCTGGCAGCAGCCATGGTACGCCCGGTGCTGTGGTTGTGGATTATTGGTGGCGGCATGCAAGCCTTGGCTGGTGGTGATTACACCGCACGTTTGCTGCCTGGCATTGTGGGCATGACACTGCTGTTTGGCGGCATGGTGGGTGGCCTGAGCATTGCGCTGGACAAAGACGCAGGCACCATGCGCTTGCTGGTGACCGCCCCAGTCAAAACCCATCACATACTGATCGCAAAAACACTGGGTGCAGCCATTGGCGCATTGGTGCAAATGGGCCTGTTGATCGCCCTGCTGCTGGCTCTTGAAGGCCTGTACACCTTGCTGTTTCCTCTCGGGTTTGATTTGCAGGAAATACTGCCTTGGGTTGGCCGCACCTTGTGGCCACAACTGCACGTGCTGCTGCCCGGAGCCGCCTTGGCTGCTTTGGCCTGTGCTGCCTTGGGTGTACTGTGCGGTACTTTTGCAAAAAGCATTGATGGTTTTGCTGTCATGATGAATTTCGTGATTTTTCCGGTGTTCTTTTTCAGTGGCGCTTTGTACCCCATCGACCCCATGCCCGCACTGGCGCGCTGGGTAGCCTTGGTCAATCCATTTTCTTACTGTGTGGACCTGCTTCGCCACGCCTTCAGCAGCCACGCAGAATTTGGCTTGATGTTTGCCACCTTGGTTCTTGTGGGTGCAACTGTGGCCATGCTGATTGTCGCCACCTGGAAGTTCTCGCAAAGTGGTGCAGCAGTGCCGTTGAATCAATAAAATACTATTTTTGAATAGATTTTATAGAGAATAACTCTATATTTTATAAGCACGACCGTTCGTATTTTTACCTACAATACCCCTCGTACACATCCATTCTTACAAACGGACCCACGAGGACGACATGAAACAATCCCCTTTTCAAATCAAAACGATTTGCGCGGCCATCGCAAGCTTGACTATTGCGGGTACCGCCCAAGCAGCCGGGTTTGCCCTGCTTGAACAAAACGCCAGCGGTGCTGGTGTGGCTTATGCAGGCAAAGCAGCCATTGGCGAAGACGCCAGCGCAGCCTGGTTTAACCCAGCCAGCATGAGCCGCCTGAAAGAACGCCAGGTGGTGTTGGGCGGGCATTACATTGACCTGAACGGCGAGGTCAACAACGAAGGCAGCACCGCCGCACCAGGTCGCCCCTTGGGCAGCAGCACAGGCGAGTTTGGCGATGAAGGCTATATCCCCAACTTTCACCTTGTTGTGCCTTTCAATGACCGCATCAACTTTGGCCTGTCTGTGGCCACTCCCTTTGGTCTGAAAACCGATTTCCAGCCCGATTGGTACGGTCGCTTTCAGGGTGTTACTTCTGACATCAAATCAGTCAACATCAACCCCTCCGCGTCGTACAAAGTCAATGAACAATGGTCAGTGGGCGCGGGTGTATCTGCACAAAAGCTGGATGCCAAGCTCAGTTCACAAATCAACTACGCGCCATTTGGCGGTACTGAAGGGTTGACCACCATTGCCGGCGATGGTTGGGGTTACGGCTTTAACCTGGGCGTGATGGGTCAGGTAACGCCTGCGACACGTGTGGGTGTTGCCTACCGCTCAGCAATTGAGCAAGACCTGGAAGGCAATGTCACCTTCGACAATGTTGCACCGGCAGTTGCGGCTCTTTTCGCCAACAGTGAACTCACTTCCAAGATCCGACTGCCTGCCTCGCTGGCCATTTCATCGGTGACTGAGCTGACACCCAAGTGGCAACTGTTGACCGACGCCACCTGGACTGAATGGAGCACGATTCAAAAGCTGGATTTTCAGCGCCAGAACGCCCCAGCAGGTGCTGCGCCATTGACAGTGCAAGACTACGAATGGAAAAACAGCTGGCGTTTTGCGGTGGGCGGTATTTACAAATACAGCGACACCATCAACCTGAAAGCCGGTTTGGCGTACGACATCACACCGGTGCCCGATGAGCGTCGCAAAGTGCGCTTGCCCGATGAAAACCGCATTACTTTTGCAGTGGGCTCACAGTACAAGTTCGACAAAGCCACCACCTTTGATGTGGCCTTTCAGTACGTGATGCCCGACAAAGCGAAAATTGACAGCACCGAAGGAAACCCTGCTGCAGGTCAGCAAACGCGAGTACTGGGTACTGCTGAAGGTGATGCATTCATTCTTTCTGGTCAGGTGTCGTACAAGTTCTAAAAGCTGTAGACGAAAAAATGCCCGGCACCAGGCCGGGCAGAAAAGACGCATTCGTTTAGGAGACTCTCAAACCGCCACAACTTTTTCCAGCTCCCAATCAATGCCGGAAAAAGGTCCCAAGGAGCAATTTGATCAAACCGTTTGCGTCAATAAGTTCCCTGCGGAGCAGGCAGAAAACTTGGGGGTGAAAATGACAACACTTCTAAAACGCTCTACTACTTCACTACTCACCAAACCACCCCACAAGGGGCAGTTTGGTGTACTTCACAAACTGATTACTTCATCAGCTTGAATACCCACACGGAACCACCTTGTTCAAGGTAGTTCACCTTGCTGGCTACATCACCGCCCCACAGGGGAACGGCACCGCCCCAACCAGACACAACAGCCACGTACTGCTGACCGTCTTTGCCTTTCCAGGTTACGGGAGGAGCAACCACGCCTGAACCCGTCTGGAACTTCCAGACTTCCTTACCGGTTTTGGCATCCGCCGCCTTCAGGAAACCTTCTGGAGTACCCCAGAACACCAGGTTACCGCCGGTCGTCAGAACACCACCCCACAGAGGCGCGTTGTTGGTGATTTCCCATTCGATCTTGCCGGTCTTGGGGTTCATCGCACGCAGTGCGCCGATGTAGTCAAAGCCAGGCAAAGTCTTGATGGTGAAACCGGCGCCCAGGTAAGCCGCACCCTTCTTGTAGGTGATTGGCTCGTTCCAGATTTCCATGCCCCACTCGTTGGCAGGAACATAGAACAGACCTGTGTCAGGGCTGTAGGCCATTGGCTGCTGGTTCTTGCCACCCAGGAATGAAGGGGCGGAGAACACTGTTTCGCCTTTCTTGCCGTCCATCTTGGTGGGGTCACCAGGGCGGTTGGCGGGGTCGAAAATCGGGCGACCTGTCTTCATGTCGATGCCCTTGGCCCATGTGATTTTCTTCACAAATGGGAAGGCATTTTCCAGCTTGCCGGTGGTGGCGTCGTTCACGTACATGAAGCCGTTGCGGTCAGCTTTCGCACCAACACGCTTGCCATTCATGTCAAAGGTCACGAACTCGTTCACACCGTCATAGTCCCAACCGTCGTTCGGTGTGGACTGGTAGTGCCACTTGATCTGGCCGGTTTTTACATCAACTGCCACTGTGGATGTGGAATACAAGTTGTCGCCAGGGCGCAGGTGGCTGTTCCAAGGCGCTGGATTACCAGTACCGAAGTAAGCCAAACCTGTTTTGCTGTCATAGGAGCCACCCAGCCAGGTTGCTGCACCGCCGGTTTTCCACATGTCGCCTTTCCAGGTGGCATTGGTGGTACCGGAAATTCCAGCTTCCTTCTTGTTGCCGTCTTTGTCCCATGTATAACCCATGTGGCCTTCAACGGTTGGACGCAGCCATACCATTTCACCAGTCTTGGCATTGCGTGCTTCAACACGACCCACTACACCGAATTCGCCACCCGATACACCTGTCAGCACCAAACCATTGGCGATGATGGGTGCAGCAGTGTTGGAGTAACCCGCTGCATAGTCGTCAATCTTGTCTTTCCACACCACCTTGCCGGTGTTCTGGTCCAGGGCGATCAACTGGGCATCCAGTGTCGAGAAAATCACCAGGTTGTCATACAGGGCGGCACCGCGGTTCACCACGTCGCAGCAAGGCATAATGCCTTCTGGCAGGCGGTGCTCATATTTCCACAGCTTTTCACCTGTCGAAGCATCCAGTGCGTAAATGCGTGAATAGGAACCGGTGACAAACATCTTGCCGTTGTGAATCAGCGGCTGGCTTTCCTGGCCACGCTGCTTTTCACCACCGAACGAGAATGACCACGCTGGAACCAGCTTGCCCACGTTCGATACGTTGATGTCTTTCAATGGGCTGTAACGCTGACCCTCTGTACCAATACCCCAGGACAATACGTCGCCTGTGGATTTGGCATCGTTTTGAATCATTGCGTCTGTCACATTGGCCGAAGCCACTGCGGGAATCGCCAGTGCGGTTGCTACCATCGCGCTAAGCAGAGTTTTGCGCATTATTTGTTTCTCCTCTCATCATCCGTTACTTTGAGGTTCTCGCCCCTCGTTTGCAGAGTCGGGGCTACCCACAGAAACCTAGCGCAAGCTTCATGCCAAGTAGAATATTTCATCTAAATAAATTTTTTATTCAATAAAATCAGTGTGTTACAAAAACACCCTCATTAGAGTGATTTCATTGATCGCGATAAGCAAAAAAAGAGACAGTTTTGTGACATTGCAACAGCTCACCTGTTCAGCAACACACAAACTGTCCCTTTTTGACACACTTGGTACAGCGTTAACCCTTATGCTCTCCGCTCAAAAACCGCCCAAAGCCTGCTTTTCATACAAAGGGTACAAATTGGTCACATTGCGGTAAAACTCAGCCGGGTAGGCTGCAAAGTTTCGGAATCGCTCGGGGGCACCTTTCTTCATCACATCATTCATTTCCTCGCCCATATTGGCCGCGTCGGTCAGTCGTTTGTCCAGCCAACTCAAGTAATCCAGGGTTTGGTCAATGGCCTCAGTTCCCCAACTCAAGGGGCCGTGGCTGGGCACCACCACCTTGGGCTTCATGGCTTGCAGTGTTTTCAGGCTTTCTATCCACGGTTTCAGCTGGGCATGCGGGGTGGTCACAATACGCTTGTAAAACACCAGGCCACCGGCCCACATCACTTTGCTTTCCGGGTCAAATAACACCAGGTCCGAATCGGTGTGACCTTTCAATTCAAGGGTTTGAATTGTCTTATCGCCCAGTTTATTGAAGTTGCCCGGCAGTATGGTTTGCACGGGAAATACGCTTTCAGTGCCCTTCATCCAGTCGCCACACAAACGGTACAAGTTGGTTTCATACAAAGCCGCTTCGGCTTTGATGCCTTGCATGGTCAACTTCGTGGCGGCAAGCGCCTCTTTCGGGTAAGCCTGATTGCCCAAAAAATAATCCGGGTGAAGGTTCAGTGCCACCACCTGCTTCACTGGTTTGTTCTTGCTGACCGAGTTGATCAAGGTCCGCTGTTGCTCGCCATAAATACGCGAGGTTCCGGTGTTGATGACGTACACCCCTGAGTCGTCCATGTAAAAACCGGTGTTGATGATGTTGCAGCCATTGGCCTGAGAAAAGTCATCGTTCGCACCCGCAATCACATACCAGCCACCCGCCAGTTTGGTGGCTTTCAAACCGTAATCAAGGGTAGCTTTGTCAGGTGTTGGTTTGGCAACATTGGGCAGCTCAGCCAGCGCAGGGGCAACAAGAACAATGAACGTGGATGCGGCAAATATCGCGCGCACAGCTTTAAACAGATTCATTGGGTAACCTTTGCATCAATTCGGTTGCCGTTGTTGTCGCGCCCTACCAGGCTGATTGGGCCCACCGGTTTCTTGTCAAAATCAAACGAAAACAAAGGGTTCTCCGACACAGGCTCAAAGGGGTAAAGCTTGGCCAGTACTTGTTTGTTCTTGTCTTGCAAAATCATTTCTTCAATGTAAAAGGCGGGCACGCCGGCCACCAACCCCGTGTCCATGGGGTGCGACACCTGCACGCGCAGGCGTGCGTCATCCCGCAACTGGTTGGCATCAAACATTTTGCCAGCCACCTTGTTCAAGGTTTGTGGCCAGCTGCCATCGGCCCGTGTTGCGCCAGGCACGGTGCAACCCCCGCCAGACGCTTCAATAAAGGCATAGCCCACATGCCACACACCATTTTCAGTCAGGGCTGCAACGCGAATGGGGCTGGCTTGCTCCAACTTGAAACGAAAATTCAGGGCAGGCTTGGCTTTCTCGGGAATGAACTCCAGCACCTTTCGAATCGGGTTTCTGTCCACCAGCACCACGATTTTTTTCACCTTACCGAGTGCGGAAGCATCGAATGACACGGGCACATTCATGGCATCTTCGGCGAACAAGGGCACCGTGACCTTGATGCGAGAATCAAACACGGTTTTTGCATCGGCATCGAAGAACTGGCCTTTCATGTCAGGCCACTGCATGGAACCCAGCGGGTCTCCGCCAGTCAAATCGCCTTTGACTGCGCCAAGTTCGGCGGGTGCTGCAAGAACCGGGCTGGCGAAGAAATTGCTCACCAGCAAGAAACCGCTCAAGAAAACCCCTAGCGGGGTCATTTTATTAATCGATTGTTTTGTAACGCTGAACATCATGATTACTTGTCTCCTGCATTTTGTAATCTGTCAGAATGCAAGCAATCGACATGCCTGTATCCGCAAATGCTCAATTTAAAAGTATCCGCCCGCTGGAAAAAAGACGATGGTCAGTTTGTTGAACTGGACCAGCGCATGTTGAACACCCTTAAAACCATTGACTCGGAAGGTTCAATCTCGCTGGCCTGTAAGGCGCTGGGCATCTCTTACCGTACCTTATGGTCGCAAATCCAGCAATACAACCTCATGCTGGGTGAAGAACTGGTGGCTACGCACGGACGCGCGGGGGCATGCCTGACCCGGTTCGGTCACAAGTTGATCTGGATGGTGGAGCAAGGCAATGTGCGCGTGGCACCCGACCTGGGTACCGTGGGCGAGCAACTGAACGCCGAATGGCTGGATGTTGATCAAAACAAGCCCTGGATCAGCCTTGCGCTGAGCGACGACCTGGTGCTTCAGAACTTGTTTCAAAACACTGCGCTGTACAAAAAGCTTCAACTGTCGCTGCGCTGGTCGGGCAGTATTGCGGCGCTCTCGGCACTGCACCGCGGTGAAGTGCGCGTGGCCGGCTGCCACTTGCCTGTTGGCCTTGAAGAACACTCCCATGTCCATCACATCATGCGGCGCTGGTTGCGTGGTTCCAACCTCAGTGTGATTGAACTGTTCGAGCGCGACATCGGCTGGATGAGCCGCCCAGCCACCAAGCCCCCCACTCTGGAGGATGTGGCCCAAAGGCGTGCCCTGCTGGTGAACCGCAACTCGGCTTCATCCACTCACCACCAACTTGATGCCTTGATTACCAAGGCCTGCCTGAAGGCAGAAGACTTGCCGGGATTTTTTCACGAAGAGAACTCCCATTTGGCAGTGGCCTGTACGATTGCAGCGGGACACGGTGATTTGGGCTTGGGCATTCGAGCTGCGGCTGACCATTACGGCCTGCAATTCAGGGCAGTGTCCAAAGAGCGTTATTTTTTGGTGTTGCACAACAGCGATTTGCAATACCCGGCACTGGACATTTTGCTGCCTTGGTTGCGCAGTGCGGAAGTGTTGGAACACGTCAAGAATGCGGCAGGCTACAATCCATTGAACCTGGGAAGAACACAGGCACTGGAATTGTTTCTCAACGAAATTCAGGCGAACTAACCCCCCTTTTTGGTGTGTCAAAACTGTGCAGCGCAACAAAATTATGCAAATAATTGCATAATAAATTCAAAATCCTTCTGCCACCCTTGCTCCAAGTCCGGCAAATTTATTCCTGATTGCTTTTCAAGCCAGATCGACTTTCGGAAAAGAACTTCCGGAAATTGTTGGCAATCGACGCTGGCATGCCCATTGCGCAAAGCGCCCTACCACCATCAACATTAAAAAGGAGTTAGGGACATGAATATGGTTGACGAATTAAAACTGGGCGTGGCCTTTCCATTCAAAGCAAAGTACGACAACTTCATCGGCGGCAAATGGGTTGCGCCCGAGAGCGGACAATACTTTGACAACTTAACCCCAGTCACAGGCCAGGTGCTGTGCAAGGTAGCCCGATCGCAAGCCGAGGACATTGAACTGGCGCTGGATGCTGCGCATGCAGCGAAAGACGCTTGGGGCAAACGCTCACCCACAGAACGCTCCATGATTCTGAACCGCATTGCCGACCGCATGGAAGAAAACCTGCGCCTGATCGCCGTGGCTGAAACACTGGACAACGGCAAACCGCTGCGGGAGACCATGGCTGCGGACATTCCCCTTGCGATCGATCATTTCCGTTATTTCGCAGCCTGTATTCGCGGCGAAGAAGGCAGCATTTGCGAGATAGACCACCAAACCTACGCTTATCACTTCAATGAACCACTGGGTGTTGTGGGGCAAATCATCCCCTGGAATTTTCCAATTCTCATGGCAGCCTGGAAGTTGGCACCTGCATTGGCTGCCGGCAATTGTGTGGTGTTAAAGCCTGCAGAACAAACACCAGCATCGTTGCTGGTGGTGATGGATTTGATTGCTGACTTGCTGCCGCCCGGCGTGCTGAACATCGTGAATGGGTTTGGACTGGAAGCTGGCAAACCACTGGCGAGCAATCCGCGTATTTCAAAAATTGCATTCACCGGTGAAACATCCACAGGCCGACTGATCATGCAATACGCCGCACAAAACCTGATTCCAGTCACGCTGGAATTGGGCGGAAAATCACCCAATATTTTCTTCTCTGACATCATGGACGCAGACGATGCATTCTTTGACAAAACCCTCGAAGGTTTTGCCATGTTTGCATTGAACCAAGGCGAAGTGTGCACATGCCCGTCACGCGCACTGATTCAGGAGGATATTTACGATGCCTTCATCGAACGCGCCATTGAACGGGTAGGCAAAATCAAACAAGGCAACCCGCTCGATGAAAGCACCATGATCGGCGCTCAAGCTTCCTCAGAGCAACTGGAGAAAATCCTGAGTTACATCGATCTGGGCAAACAAGAAGGCGCCAAGTGCCTCATTGGTGGCGAGCAGAACAAACAAAGCGGCGACTTGGCTGGCGGCTACTATGTGAAGCCAACCGTGTTCCAGGGGCACAACAAAATGCGTATTTTTCAGGAAGAAATTTTCGGCCCCGTGTTGTCGGTGACTACCTTTAAAGACGAAGCCGAAGCCCTGCAAATTGCCAACGACACACTGTACGGTTTGGGCGCAGGGGTGTGGAGTCGGGATGGCGCGCGCGCTTTCCGAATGGGCCGTGCCATTCAGGCTGGCCGCGTGTGGACCAATTGTTACCATCTCTACCCGGCACATGCCGCCTTTGGTGGCTACAAGCAATCGGGCATTGGCCGCGAAAACCACAAAATGATGTTGCACCACTACCAGCAAACCAAAAACCTGCTGGTGAGCTACAACCCCACCTCCTTAGGCTTTTTCTAAGCGCATTGATTGAATTGGCTCACACCGCTCAATTCCAATGGGATTGGGCGGCATTTTCATTGATGTGGAGAAAAGAATGGTAAACCGAGTCAGCGCAAGCCCTCAGGCACTGGAATTGATCGCGACCTTGAAAGCTCAGCATGGTGATGTGATTTTTCATCAAAGTGGCGGTTGTTGTGATGGCAGCGCACCCATGCTGTTTCCTCGCAACGAGTTTCCCTTGGGTGGATCAGATGTCAAGCTGGGGGACATTGGTGGCGTGCCCTTTTACATGAGCAAATCGCAGTTTGCCTATTGGGAACACACGCATTTGACCATTGATGTGGTGAAGGGTAACGGTGGAATGTTCAGCCTGGAACGCCCCAGTGGCATGCGATTTCTGACCCGCTCTCGGCTGTATTCGGATGAAGAGTTTGCGGCGTTGTTGCCGGTTGAAAATGCGGATTCACGAGATTACTAAAGTCATTCAATAGTTGCATTTGCAAAGTCGCATGCCCTCCTCCGCCTGAAAGCCTGAATACGCCCGGTTTGATTCGTAGCGAGGGGCGACCTACAAGGTGTCTGCGCACTGCGCAGCCCCCAAGGGTCATCCACAATTGACCCAAAGTTCAGTAATGAAATAATACGCATCACTTCAAACGACACCTGTCAACATGACCCAAGTCAATGTGCTCTCGGAAATTCTGGGAGTCACCGCCCCTGTATTCGCGATGGTCTTCATGGGCTTGCTGTTACGCAAGGTCAAACTCATCAACGACTCGTTCATTCAAACCGCCTCCACCCTCACCTACAAAGCCACCATGCCAACGCTGTTCTTCCTGTCCATTTGGCAGGCCGATCTGCAAAGCGCATTCAATGCCAAATTGGTACTTTTTCTCTGTGCTGCAACGGTGTCGGGTTTTCTGGCCAGCTGGTGGTGGGCCTCCCGCTTTGTTCCCTATGGTCAACGCGGGGTGTTTGTTCAGGGTGCTTTCCGGGGCAATTGTGGTGTGGTCAGTTTTGCGCTGGTGGCCAGTTACTACGGCGACTACGGCCTGTCAGTGGGCGGTGTGTTGGTTGGCTTTACCATTTTGTTGTTCAATGTGCTGTCGGTGTTGATTCTCTCTATTTACAGCCCCACCCTGAAATTCAGCCCAGCCGCAGTGGGTAAGGAACTGCTTAAAAACCCTCTTATTATTGCGGTGGTGCTGGGCATGTTGGCCAGCGCAATCCAGCTTTACATTCCCCAGTGGCTGTTAAAATCGGGCGAGTACTTTGCCGGGCTTACTCTCCCACTGGCGCTGATCTGTGTGGGGGGCACACTTTCATTGGCCGGGGTCAAGGCCTCGGGCATGTCAGCCACGCAATCAAGCGCCATTAAAATTGCAATACTGCCCGTGCTGGCCTGCGCTGCTGCATGGGCCATAGGCATTGAAGGGCGAGACCTGATCATTCTCTGGATGTTTTTCTCAAGCCCCACTGCAGCCGCCAGCTTCGCAATGGCTGTGGCTGCCGGCGGCGACGGCAAGTTGGCCGCCAACATCATTGCGCTCACCACGCTGGTGTCCATCGTCTCCATGACGATCGGCATTTATGCACTCACCGCCCTGGGTCATTAAGGTAGCGGGTTAAACTCAAGGTCAAAAGCAAAAAACCATCCACAGGTAGCAGTACATGAACAGCCCCACCGCATGCCAAGTGACAATGACGCCCCAGCGCGAGTGGGCGTTGCTGCTGATTCTTGCTGGCATACAATTCACCCACATTCTCGACTTCATGATCATGATGCCGCTGGGGCCACAGCTCACGCAGGCTTTTGCAATTTCCGATGCGAAGTTCGGCCTGCTGGTGTCCGCCTACACTTTCGCGGCCGGTGCCTCGGGTTTGTTGGCCTCCTTGTACATTGACCGGTTTGAACGGCGCCGATTGTTGTTGATTTTGTATGTGTTGTTTACCGTGGCCACTTTGGCCTGCGGCCTTGCGCCCACCTATGAAACGCTGATGAGCGCCAGAATCGCTGCCGGGCTTTTTGGCGGAATTTTATCGGCGATGATTCAAACCATTGTGGCCGATGTGGTGCCCTTCGCGCGCAGGGGCAAAGCCATGGGTGTCATCATGACCTCATTCTCCGTGTCTACGGTGATGGGTGTGCCTCTGGGTCTTTACGTGGCCGCCAATTCGGACTGGCACACCCCCTTCTTCGGAATTGCCGGCATCAGCTTTGTATTGGCGGTGGCCGGCTGGTACGTCATTCCGACACTGCAAGGCCATTTGCATGCGCGGGGCGAAACCGGCCCACTTCAGGGCATTGCACAGGTGCTTCGCGATTCGAATCACCTGCGTGCGTTCCTGTTTTCGTTTTGCATGATCTTCGCCGGGTTTTCAATCATTCCGTACATCACGATTTACATGCAAATCAATGCAGGGCTGACGCCTTCGGACATTCCGGTCATTTATCTGGCTGGCGGCGCGGCCACCTTGTTCAGTGCGCAAATCATCGGCAAGCTCAGCGATCGAATTGGCAAATTGAAAATGCTGCAAATCATCGCCGGTGTTGCAGTGTTGCCCATGGCATTGATTACTGTGACTGCGGGCCTGAGCATGACAGTCATTCTGGTGATCACCACGTTCTTCTTTGTGTTTGTCAGCGGAAGAATGATTCCAGGCATGGCTTTGGTCAGCGCAGCAGGCAATCCGAAAAACAGGGGCACATTCATGACCCTGAACTCGTCCATGCAATCTGCTGCCATGGGCCTTGCCGCCTTGGTGGGTGGCATGGTGATCTCGCGCAATGCAGAGGGTCTGATCGAAAACTTCTGGATATGCAGCGTGATCGCGATCTCGTTTAACTTGACCGCACTGTTGATTGCAAAGCGTCTGAAGGTCTATCAGTAAACGGCTTAATCGTGGCTTAGCTGGCCATGCGGCGAATAATCGACGACACCACCAAGCGCAAACCTTTGATCTCTTTGACTTCCAGCGGGCGCTTTTCTTTCAGGTCCTTGTCTTTGCTCAATTCTTCGAGCTTGTGTTCAATTTCTTTCAACAGCTCAAGTTGTTGCTTCATGATCATTTACCAATAGAATCGGGTACGCGAAATATACACGCAAGCAGCTGCGCATTGGATGACACTTTTGTGACAACTCCGGTGCGCCACTTTGCAACAACAGCAGTGGATTGATCCTTGCTTGTCTCTTCAGGCAATTCCAATCCAAAACGACAACCATGACGCTGCATCAAGCCCTCGCCGCCGCTTTCTCACTACTTGTTTGCACCGCCACGTTTGCCAGTTCAGGCAAAGAATGGCCGGTATTTGGCGGCAATTGGGATCATCAGCGGCACAGTCAGTCAACACAAATTACGCCTGGCAACGTCGGGCAACTGGACTTGGCCTGGGAGTTTGACACGGGTGTGTCATCCAGCTTTCAAGCCACACCCATCGTGGTGAACGGCGTCATGTTTGTGTCGCTGCCGTTTAACCATGTGGTGGCCTTGAAAGCCGACACTGGAAAATTGTTGTGGCGTTACACACACAACAGGATCAAAGACCGACCCATGTGCTGCGGCCCCGCCAATCGGGGCGTGGCCGTGAGTGATGGCAAGGTATTCATGGGCACAGTCGATTCACGCCTTCTGGCACTGGATGCACGCACTGGCCAAAAGCTTTGGGACATCGATGTTACCAAAGGCGAACAAGGTGTGCAGGAAGATGCCGCCACACTGGGGTCGCAACTGGACACGCAGGGCGGAAAACTGGAAGTGTCGGGTGCATCTGGTGCAGGCATCAACATGGCGCCCATGGTATTCGATGGCAAGGTTATTGTGGGCATTACCGGTGTGGGCTATGGCTTGCACCTGGACTCGCCCGATCCCGATGCGCCACTCGGTGCGGTGGTGGGTATTGCGGGCAACTACGGGCGCCGTGGTTTTATGGCCGCTTACGATGTTAACACCGGCGCAATGGCGTGGAAATTTGACACGGTTCCCGACCAAGGTTGGGAGGGAGAATTCACAAAGGCCACCCTTGATGGCGTGGTGTTACCGCGCAATATTGAGGAAGAAAAAGCCAAAGCAGCTCAATATCCCGATGCCTGGAAATTTGGCGGCGGATCAGCCTGGAGCACACCCGCCATTGACCGGGACAATGGCATTTTGTATTTCGGCACGGGCAACCCTTCACCGCAAATGGAAGGCTCATCGCGGCCGGGAGACAACCTGTACACCGCCTCCTTGGTGGCGCTGGATGTGCGCACCGGCAAGCTGAAATGGTTTTACCAGCAAGTGCCGCACGACATGTGGGGTTACGACGTGGCCAGCCCACCGGTGTTGTTCACCACCAGGCATGAGGGCCAGGCGGTGAAAGCTGTTGGCCAGGCAGGCAAAACTGGTTGGTTTTATGTGCACAATCGCATCACGGGTGAATTGTTGTTCAAGAGCGAGGCCTTTGTACCGCAGCACAATATGTTTACCCTGCCCACTGAACAAGGCAATGTGATTTACCCCGGTGTTATAGGCGGCTCCAACTGGTCGCCTGTTTCAGTGGATGAACAACGCCGCATGGTGTTCATCGCCGGCATTCACTGGCCGGTGAAGTATCAATTGCACGAGCTGAAAGCGAAAGGCAACAAGCCTGCGCTGAAATACTCTTCGATGTCACCAATTGAAGACAGAGAAAAATACGGTTTGTTGTCAGCCATTCATTTGGACACTGGCAAACTTGTATGGCAACACAAAGTGAATGCACCTTTGATTGGCGGTGTACTCAGTACACAAACAGGTTTGGTTTTTTCAGGTGAAGGCAGTGGTGAGTTTTTTGCACTTGATTCAAACACGGGCAAACGTGTGTGGCAACACAACAATTCAGCGGGCGTGAATGCACCACCCATTGCCTACGAAGTGGATGAAAAACAGTTTTTGGCAGTGGCTGTGGGTGGCAACAAACTGTTTGGTTTCAAGCAGGGACAAACCATCAAGGCTTGGGCACTGCGGGTTAAATAAGCAGCCAATGATTGTCCAGCTCCAATGGCCTGCTGAACTCAACAGCTAAACTACCCAGCCACACCTGCTCTCCTTCGGCAGCCAAGGCACACGCGGCATTCGCAGCCCGTGAATGCAATAGGTTGCCTTGCATATCGAAATGCCCGGCAGAATTATTCTTGGTGCAGCTGATCACAAAGCCCTGGGGGGTGGCAACAATGTCGCCGGCGTAGCCCTTCACACCCGCCGATTCATTCACCGTGCGCAGTCCGTTTTCATCAAGCAAAGCCAGTACCGGCGCAGCATCCCGAAGTGCTGCGGTGCTGTGGTGTGCCTGCATGGCAATGCCCACCACACCACTGGTGTGTGCCGCCATGTGTCTCAAACTGAGTCGCGTATCGCTCAAGGCCCATTGATTGAACACCTTTCCCGTTCGGGGATGCAAAGCAACCAGCGAAGAATCCATGGGCAGTTGATTCAACTGGGTTCTGCCCATGTCTGCATGCGTAGGTATTCCGCCGTTGGCCACCAACAAAAAAGGTTCATCAATGCCCAACCCACCCTTGGGCAGCACCAGCATTTCATGGGGATCTTTGCCCAGCGTGGGCCACACATCCAGCAACTCGAAGGTATGGCGGTTTCGCACGGCCAATGCACCAGTGCCGCCGAGCACATCGGTTTCTGTGGTGTAAAGCCAATCGCCATACACGGCGCTGTGTCCGTTCAAATGCCGGTCTTCTTCCTGCCAAACGCGCGAGGTTTCACCACTGCGAATATTCAGGCGCAAAAACCAGTCACCGGGGCGGCGAGCGATCACCAAATACTCATCGCCCTGCAGGTGCATTAAACCGTGCGGGCGTGTGGGCAAATCGACTGCTGTGGTTACGGTATAAGAAAGCGCTGCACCTGGCCCGGCAGCGTTGAGCACACCCACCTGATAGGCCCCATTGGGAAGTTGCCAGGCTGCCAATAAACGGGCCTGACGAGTGTGGGTTGCAAGTTCGGCAGGCAGGGGCAAGGCCATGCTCAAGGCCAACGCACTGCTTTGAACCAAAAATTGCCGACGCGAATTCAACACTGGATCAATCACCATCAGAAGATGAAAACTGAATAGACACTTTCAAACCCTTGGCCACCTCGCTTTCCAAAAACCCCTTGAGCACCTTGAGTGCTTTAACTGACTGTTCAACACTGGCTGGCTTTGTGATGTCGTTGGACCGCATGGCCACAGCCACAGCACTGCTGTACTTCACCAAGGTGTCGGCCAGTTCAATTTTCCCCAAGCCGCGCAAATAAGCCTCCAGCGGGATCACTTGCGTATTGGCCTGCGGCACAGTTTGGCCAGTCACCATCAACAAATGTTCTATGCCCTGCCACTGTGCAGCCCATGCTTTTTCGGTCAAATGAAATTCTGAAAATGGCCAATGTCCTGCAGGCGCCATGTTTGCTCTGGCTTCATCCTTGTTCTTCAAGAGCGGCTTTTCCATGCGCTCCCAAGCCAGGTTGTGCGTGGCTCCAACCAACTGGTTGAAATACAATTGCATGCCTGCACCCAGCGCCTGTGCGTCGTCTTGATTGGCTTGCGTTGCACTGGTTTGCCACCTTAAACCGGCCACAGTGCGTGCAATGTCGAGCACTACCTCGTGCGCGTAATTGCACTGGGGGGTGCCCGATTTGAAATCATTTTGCGTCAACAAATACTCAAGGGCAGGAAAACCTTTTGCCGGGCTTCCGATCAGGGCCATGGCTTGCGCGCCTTGCGGCTGTTTTTTGATTGCACGCTCAAGCAAGTTCAGGCGCAAAGGTCGAAAATCGATTTGGCGCACCGTGTTGTTGTCCAGCATGGGCCCCATCACCACCGCCGACAGTTCCAGCCAGGCCAGGTAGGCCTTAGCATATTGCCCCTGTAACTGTTGCATGTTGGCAGGCTGCGCTTTTCCACCCGTTTTGCAATATTGCGCCGTGGCCACACTCAACGCCTCGAGTTGATCACGCAGCACGGCAGTGTCCTTGTTGTGGTGGTGTATCGCCACACTATTCAATACCTCTGCCACCTCATAGTAAGGAAACAGCATCGTGCTTCGGTCCACGGGTTTTGCAGCCACGGCTGAATTGGCAAAATTAAGCACCACCAACAACACGAAGGCCAACACTACCCAGACCAGTCCGCGCAACAGGCCAGTTTTCAATTCATGCTGATGTTGGGGATTCATTACAAAGACTCCACGAAACGAATCAGTGCTGAACGATCTTCCGCCGAAAAATTCATGAAGCGGTTCTTGCTTTCTTCGGCTTCACCACCGTGCCAGAGAATGGCTTCTTCAACGCCATCGGCGCGGCCGTCGTGCAACAAACGCATGTGGTTGTTCACATCGGGAATCAAGCCGATACCCCACAGCGGCGGTGTTTTCCACTGGCGGCCATTCGCTTTGAAATCGGGGCGATTGTCGGCAAGGCCTTCGCCCATGTCATGCAACAACAAATCGGTGTAGGGCCAAATTTCCTGTCCTTCCAACGCTTTGCTGCTCAAGGCCGGGAAAGGCACTTTGCCTGTGGTGTAGGAAGGGCGATGGCACACGGCGCACTGCGCTTGCTCAAACAACTTTTGACCCTTTAACACTTGCGCATCATTCACGTTGCGGCGGGCTGGTGGTGCCAACACGGCTTGATAAAACACAATCTCGTTGAACAGTTTGTCGCTGAGTTCAGGCTCGCCGTTCTCGGAACCGTTGGGTGCCTGCACACAGTCTTTCTGGGCAGGTGTGCAATTCTCGGAGGGAAACAAACTGCTGGTGATGCCGATATCGCCCAGAAAAGCGCCGCCGGTTTGATGCGCCAGGGTGGCCACATTGGCCTTCCAGCCAAAGCGGCCCAACATGTCCTTTTGTGCATACGCATCCCAAACCCGGTTGGGCACACCCTTGATTGGGCCGGGCTGTGCCGCCTGCCGCTTGGCATTCTTCAAAACATCCTTTTCCTCAATGGCTTCCAGCAAGCCCAGGCCAATCACCTGTGGCGCAATTCGAGGGCTCACCATCACTTGGGGGTGCATCGGGCCATAGCCCAAATCAGAGAAAGAATAGCTCGGCTTTTTCAACACATAGGGTGTGCCATCCGGGTACTTGCCACGTAACTCTGTAATTTGAATGTGCACCTTGCCTTCAGGCTTCACGCCCGCAATGGCAGCGTTGTTGAACTGATCGCCATACACAGGATCGGGCACAACACCATGTTTGGAATCGTTACCGGGAATGGACAGGCGAAACAAGAGGTCCACCGGTTGCTCAGTGCTCAGTCGATCCAGAATTTCGGGCGGCTTTCCTCGACCGTCCTGTATGTGGCAACCACCGCAGGAACGTGCAATGAAATGCGGACCCAGTCCGTCACGCGCAGTGGTCGATGCAGGGGCCTGTACCCAGTTGCGTTTGAAAAATGAATTGCCAATGGCAAATCGCGTTCGTTCTTCATCGGGCAAATTGGCGGCGGGAAATGAAAAGGCGTTTCGGCCATCGGCAAACACGGTGACGTCCCCTGCAGTGCGGGCAGTCATTCCTTCAACTGCGGCCCATGCCGCCCCGGCAAGCAACAGGGTTCCCCCTGCCAAACAAACAGCTACTTTCATCAGGGCAAGGTCAGGGTAAGTTGGGTAATGCCAATTGCATTGGCCGATTCAACCAGCAAGGTGCTTTGCTCAACCAGGCTATCCACGGTGGCTTTCACGCGTTTGGGCCCAGGTGCGTTTGCACCACCAATAATTTCCCGGTCAAAGGGTGCTTGGATGGCACTTGCGGCCTTCACTGAATTCTGGATTTGCTGCGTGGTTTTCTTCGCAACTTCCGGTGCACGTGCCCCCACCAACTCGGCCAGAGAAGGCACTTTCAACACGGCCCCATCGGCCTGTTTGTAAGTGCCAGTCCACACATTCAAAATACCTTGCGCATTGGTCACTGCATCGCGGTGTGTGTTGTCTGAAAAACAGGAGTGCTCATCCTCTTGATCCTGACTGAACAAGGCCACTTCAAGGCGCTCGCCAGCCAACTCACCACGCGAGAGGGAACCCAAACCCACCAGAATTTTGCGAATGGATTCTTTGCCGTCACCCTCGAAACTTGCGCGGAAGTTGTCCGGTTTTTTTGGTGCCCAGGCCGATTGAACAGTTTGAAGATCATGAATAAGCAAAGCTGTTATTTCACGCAGGTAAGTTGCGCGACGCTCGGCATTTTGCCCCTTGCCTTTCACATAATCGGTGTAAGGCCGCTGACCGGGACCGTTCTCGTTTAAATCCTGCCCCCACAACAAGAACTCGATGGCGTGCCAACCTGTGGCAATGTTTTCTTCACCGCCTCGTTCATTTTCTTCAATCAAGGCATCGCGTGAAATTTTAAACTCAGGATTGTTGATGAAGCCGCTGCGCGCATTGCCCTGCACATAATCCACATACGATTCATCCATGGGCCATGCATTGATTTGCCCTTCAGGTCCGTTTTCATCGTCAATTGGACCGCCGTAAAAACGGAAAGCTTCAGTTTGTCCGTAAAACTCACGGGCATTCAGCCATGCTTTTTTCGCAGCTTCCAGGCCAGCCTCGGAAGGTGCTTTCAAAAATGCATCAATGGACGACTGCAGTTTTTGGGCTGCAATTACGGAGTCGGTGTAATTCGCATACACCAATTGCCCATAACCCTTGACCACATCCTGATCACTGGGAGCCGCCACAGCCACATTACAAAACGCCAGTGCCAAACCAGCGACCATCCCTTTCTTTTTGGCGTCGAACCACGAATACATCATGAGGAGATAAAACCTTTGGATCAATCAAACACAGGCCATATGTTAATCGTAATGAGAATGATTTGCAATTAATAAGAACATCCATTACACTTCGCCTCATTCATTGCAGGCAATCAACTTTATTTCAGGCCACCATGAACACGCAATCTACCTTGAAAACCGGCACAGCCTCTGCAAGCCCAAGCGAACCCGCAGTCGCAGCGCCGCTGAACACCAAAACCTTGTTTCCACTGGGTAGCCGCGAGAGGACCATTGTTCATGACAACACGGAGTATCGACTGCGAATTACTGCCCAAGGCAAACTGATTTTAACCAAATAAATTTCTCTCACCCTCAAACCGCAAGCCAGCAAAACCGAGTAGCCAGCCAGCGTTTTTTTCAACCCGTACCATGAACCCGAAAAAAATTCTGCCCTGCGCCATCAGCGCGATTACCCTGTTTTGGCCCCAACTTTCAAACGCTCAAGAAGCCGCCACCCTGCCCGCTGTCAAAGTTGAAGGGCAAGTGCAAGCGGAACCAAGTCCTTCCGCACCTGTTGATGGTTACAAAGCCAGCAGCACTTTCTCTGCTACAAAAACCGGCACACCCGTTGTGGAAACCCAGCAATCCATTTCGGTGATTACACGCGACCGCATTGAAGATCAGGGTGCACTGACCCTGCAAGACGCGCTCGGCTACACCGCAGGCGTAAGTGCTGGCTCTTATGGCTTTGACAATCGCGGCGACTGGGCTTTTATCCGCGGCACTTCGTTTGTGCAGTACCAAGATGGTTTGAAACAGCTTTTTGGTTTTTACAACAATGTACGCCCCGACCCGTTTACCCTGGAACGCGTTGAAGTGGTGAAAGGCCCTTCATCTGTGCTGTATGGCCAGGGTGGTTTTGGCGGCCTGGTGAATATGGTCAGCAAGCGCCCACAACGCGAACAGGCTGGTGAAGTGGGGGTGCAGCTGGGCGAATACGGCCGCAAACAATTGGCACTCGACTTGACCGGCCCACTGAATGAGGACGGCACCCTGCTGTACCGAATGATCGCACTGACCCGCGACAGTGACACCCAAGTGAACTTTGTGCCGGATGATCGAGACCTGTTCGCACCCGCCATTACCTGGAGGCCCAACGCCGACACCAGCCTGACTGCGTATTTGAATGTGCAACGGGATGTGTCGGGTTCATCCGTCGGCTTTTTCCCGATCATCGGCACCCGCTTTGAAGGGCCGAATGGCCGCATTCCAACTGACACATTCATCAGCGAGCCAGGCTTCGACTTGTACCTGGCCAAGCAAACCTCGTATGGGCTGGAGTTTGATCATCGCTTGAACGATGTGTTCACATTCAGCCAGAAAGTGAAACAAAGCGACAGTGCGGTGTCGTATAACTCGATTTACTCGGCATTCACACCTCGAATCAATGCAGATGGACGAACCATCAACCGCGTGGCCATTTCGCAATACAACGTGGCTGACAGCCTCACCTCTGACTCACAACTAACTGCCAAATGGAATTTTGGCGAGTTCGAGAACACCAGCATTGTCGGGTTTGATTACCAGCGAGTTGCCTTGGGCGGCGCGCGTGGTGCAGGCGGCAGTGCTGCCGCGATCGATTATCTCAATCCGGTGTATGGTAACTTCACTGCGCCTGTACTGGCAGACATTGCAGGCACACTGCAAACTCAAACCGGTATTTACGCTCAACACCAGGTGAAGTACGCCAAGCGCTGGCTTTCTACCGTGGGTATTCGTCGCGATTGGGCCAAATCCGAAACCGACAACGCACCAGCCTCCAACCTGGATACATCCACAAACACCTACAAGGCCAGCCTGGGATACATCACCGATTTCGGAGTGATGCCTTATTACAGCTATTCGGAATCCTTTCTGCCAATTGGTGGCCTGGACTTCTTTGGCAATCCGTTCAAGCCACAACAAGCTGAACAACAGGAAATGGGTGTGAAATATGAAACACCGGATGGCAAGTCGCTTTTCACTGCTGCCGTTTATGAAATCAAGGAGAACAACCGCCGCGTCGCTGATCCTGCTGTAGCCAACAATCAGATTCAGGTTGGCGAAGCGGAAAGCAAAGGTGTTGAACTGGAAGCCAACCACCGCCTAAGCCCCACTGTGGACATTCTGGCGGCCTATGCCTACACCAGCGCCAAAGTAACCCGCCATTCCACGCCCAACAGTCAAGGCAAAAGATTGGCCACAGTGCCCAAGCAAACCCTCAGCCTTTGGGGACGCCAGAAGTTTTCCATGCTCGGCTTACCCGGCTGGCAATGGGGCGCAGGCTTGCGATTCATTGACGAATCCTGGGACGGCGTAGACAACGTGCGTACACCCAGTGTGACGCTGCTGGACGCCATGCTCTCGTATGAAACTGGCGATTGGCGCTACGCAGTGAATGCGACCAACCTCGCCAATCGGGAGTATGTGTCCACTTGCCTGTCTCGTGGCGACTGTTTCTATGGTGTCGAACGCAATGTGGTGTTCAGTGCAAACTACCGTTTCTAAAACACATTGGCTCAAAATCGGCAGTCGGCAAATTGTTTGCCTGCTGCTGGCTTTTCCAGCAGGGTTGGCCTTGGCCAACCTGTTTGCAGCGGCCTTGGCCATTTTGCTGTTTAAAGCTGGCATGGAACAAAGCGAAGCCATGACCCTGAGCCTGCTGCTGGCCTACCTTGCCATGCCCTGCTGGGTGCTGTGGATTTACTGCACAGCCAGCCTGGCCTGGCTAAGTGCCAAAGGGCTGCTGTTTGGTTTGCTGTGTGCAATCGTGATTTATTTTCCTTGGTAAACCCTGGCCGTGAGTAAGCAGAAAGCACCTTCCGTTCGTCAACACATGGCTTGGTTTCACACCTGGTTTGGGCTGTTCATCGGCTTTCTGCTGTTTGCGGTGTTCTGGATGGGTACCCTCACCGTGTTCGACAAAGAGTTTGACCGATGGATGCACCCGGAAAGCCGCAGCATTGCCGGTGAATGTTGCGCACTGAGCCCAAAGCAACTTGAAACAGTGTTGCTGAAGGCCCATGAACTGGCGCCCGGATCCGACAACATTCGATTGCGCTTGCCCACCGAGCGAACGCCCATGACGCTGATTCGGATCGTGGAGCCCGACCGAACCTTGAAAGCCTATTTCATGGATCCAGACACAGGCAAAGTGGTCTCCAATGAACACACGTTGGGTGGCAGCGGTTTCTTTTTTCCCTTCCACTACAAATTCAATATTGCCTGGAATAACGTGGGGTATTTTTTGTTGGGAATTGCCGGCCTGGCCATGATGGCGCTGTTGATCAGCGGCATTGTCATTCACCGAAAACTGCTGGCTGAGTTCTTTTTGTTTCGCCCCAACAAGCACACCGTGCGCAGTATGCTCGACTTGCACAATCTGAGCAGCGTGGTGGCATTGCCCTTTCACTTCCTCATCACTTTCACCGGTTTGCTGATATTTTTTTCCATCTATTTTCCGTGGGCCACACTAACCGCGTTTGATGGTGACAAAGCTGCCTCCCAAAAAGCCATGAGTGGTTTTATCAACATGCCTCCCAGCGGTTTTACTGAAGACCCCGGGCAACAAATCGCCGCATTGAAAACCGTGCCAACTTTGGTTCAAGCACGTGAGGCTGCCTGGACTCAGGCACTGGGCGAAACTGCGCGTGCCGATTCAATCAATATTCGCAACTTGAGCGACAGCAACGCCACACTCGAAATTCGCAGGGTATTTCCCGAGCGCAGTATCACAATGAGTACACATGCCGACACAGTGCTGTTGCACACCGGTGAACTGCTGCATGCACACGAGCCCAAACCCATCAAGGGCTTCACGCACTGGATCAACGGCCTGCACTTCATTCAGTTTGACCACACTGCACTTCGAGTGCTGTACGTGGTGGGTGGCTTGTTGGGTTGCGTCATGATTCACACTGGTTTTTTGTTTTGGCTCGAGTCTCGCCGTGTTCAACACCACAAGAAAAAACTACCAGGCTTCACAGTGGTTCAAGCCCTGACCGTGGGCGGTACCATCGGTATGTTGATTGCCACTGCCGCCTATCTTGTAGCAAACCAGCTTTTGCCGAATCACATTGAGAACAGGGCCACTGTCGAGACCTGGGCATTTTATGGTGTCTGGGTACTTTGTATCGTTTGGGCCTTTGTCAGTGCCTTCCGGCACCAAAATTTGCAAAACCAGGCAGCGGCGCACCGCAGCAGCCAATGGCTGCCACCCACGGTCGTATTTACCACCCTGTGTGCATTGGCCTGGTTGCTCAACCAAATCAACACAGGCGGACTGGTTCATGCCATGGCTCAAGGGGACATGAATTCATTGGCAATCGACATCGGTTTGCTTCTCATGGTTGTAATAGGCACCTACACGGCTTGCAAAATAGCAGTCATTAGTACCGCCCAAAAAACCGCTTCCAAAAAGCCTTTTGAATGCAACTAAGCCTACAACTTGCGCTGGCTTTTTCGCTGCTTTTTTTTGGTTTGCTATTGATCGCGCTTTCACAGCAGGCACATTTTCGCCATCGCCGCTGGGCCGGGCGTTGCAATGCAATAGGCCTCAAGTCTGTTGGCTCAAGGCGCACAGCAGGTATTGTGGCATTGTTGCTCAGCGCAACGGCCCTGGCCGCCATTGAAGGACCTGCTTTCGGGCTTGTGCTTTGGGTCATGGCCGTAGCCACGTTGGCTGTGGTCTTGGCCTGGGTGCTTGCCCCGTCGAGATAAGCGCTCGCTTGTGTTGTGGGCGTATAATTGCCCCACATTCAACACGAGCAGTTGCCATGATCACCCGTTTTGCCACCTCCGCCTTCATTCTGTTGTGCGCGCTTACAGCGAACGCACAAAGCAATGCACCCCCCCTTTCAGTCGACATGGCCAACCGCGTTCAAGCCTGCGTGGCCTGCCATGGCGCGGAAGGGCGTGCCAGTGCAGAAGGGTACTACCCACGTATTGCGGGCAAACCGGAAGGCTATCTTTACAACCAGCTGATCGCCTTTCGCGAGGGAAGCCGCCAACACGCCGCCATGAACGGCATTGTGCAACATCTGTCGAATGATTATTTGCAGCAAATGGCGAGGTACTTTGCTGCGCAAAATCCACCCTACCCTGCACCCGCAAAAAGTACAGCCTCACCCGCAGAAATTGAGCAAGGCAAGCGCCTGGTATTCGATGGTGTGGTGTCGAAAAAAATTCCTGCATGCGCAACCTGCCACGGGCAAGCACTGACCGGGGTAGAACCCTACACACCCGGATTGCTGAGTTTGCCGCGCGATTACCTGAATGCGCAACTTGGCAAATGGCGCAATGGTCAGCGCCAGGCCGCCGATCCCGATTGCATGCATGCGCTGGTGAAAGCACTCAGCCCCGAGCAATTGAACACAGCCACCGCGTATTTGGCTGCACAGCCCGTACCAGAAAACCCGAAAGCAGCACCCAGCAACAGCATTCAGTTTCCGCTGAAGTGCGGCACACACACCGCCACAGCAGTGCCTGGCAGCAACAATATCTCGCCCGAACCGATTGCGTTGAATGTGTTGTCTGAGCAGGAAAAACGTGGCGCATATTTGGCACGCTTGGGCAATTGCGCCGGTTGCCACACTGCAAACCCCAAAAAGCCCTATGCCGGTGGGCGTGCAATCGAAACACCTTTTGGCAAAATTTACAGCACCAACTTAACCCCGAATGCGGAGCATGGGTTGGGCAGTTGGACGGCAGACGATTTTTACAAAGCCATGCACAGTGGCATCTCGAAAAACGGGAATTATCTATACCCGGCATTCCCCTACACCGATTACACCAAAATGAGCCGGACCGAGGTAGATGACTTGTTCGCCTACCTGAAACGCTTGCCTGCAATCGTTCAGAAAACACCAAAGCCTGACTTGCAGTTTCCCTTCAACCAGCGCCCCCTTCTGGCCGTGTGGCGGGCTTTGTATTTCACCGAAGGTGAATTCAAACCCGACGCCACACAAACCGCGCTTTGGAATCGTGGTGCCTACCTGGTTAATGGTCCGGGCCACTGCGCCGCCTGCCACACGCCGAGAAATACGCTGGGTGGATTGAAGGAAAAACTGAATTTAAGCGGGGCCACAATCCCAGTACTGAACTGGTTTGCACCGGCCCTGAATAATCACCCGGTGCACGGGCTGGGAAAATGGACTGAAGACGATATTACGCAATATTTGCAAACCGGCGTTAACCGCCACGCGGCAACCTATGGCCCCATGACGGAAGTGATTGCGCACAGCCTGCAATTTGCCACGGCTGCCGACACCAAAGCCATGGCGGTTTACCTGAAAAGCCTGCCTGCACAAGCCCCTTCGGAAAAGGAATCCACAGGCCTTGGCCAACGCACCTTGCAACCTTTGATGGTTCGGGGAGAGAACATTTATGCCAATACCTGTGCGGAATGCCATGGCAAGAAAGGTGAAGGCAAAGCCAATCAATTTCCGGCATTGGCAAGCAATGTGAATGTGATTGCACCCAACCCGGTCAATGCAATACGGATGGTACTCAATGGTGGTTATTCGCCGAGCACACAAGGCGTGCCTTACCCACATGGCATGCCACCCTATCGAGTTGAACTGAGCAACAACGACATTGCAGCAGTGGTCACTTACATCCGGCGAAGCTGGGGCAATAATGCCAGCGGCGTTGCCTCAATTGAAGTGGACAAGCAACGTGGCAATCAATAAAAAAAGCGGGTGATGAACTCCTCCACCACCCGCTTTCTGTCATTTCGTTTGTCGATTAAAAATCAACTTGCATTTCAACCAGCAACATGCGCCCCGGCGCAGGCACTCGGCCGATGGTACTTACATCCACACCACGGAAGAAGTATTGCTCATCAAACAGGTTATTGATGCCAAAACCAAGGTTCATGTTTTTGCCCTGACCAATCGGGAAATCACGACCCACGCGCATGTTCACCAAGGTGTAAGCGGGCAACTCGCCGGCGCTGCCATTGGCAGTTTCAACCTGCGTGTTGGCCGAATCACTGAAACTTTCAGAAACATACAAGGCATTCGCATTGGCAGTCCACTTGCCAAACTTGTGTACAGCGTCAACGCCAATATGGTGAGTTGGCGCATTGCGAAGTTTTTTGCCTCGGTCTGCACCCGACAATTGCTCAGTGTCCAGGTAAGTGTAGCTCATGCCCAATTCAGTCTGGCTACTCAGGTTCCAACGACCTTCCATCTCCACACCTTCCTGGCGTGTTTCGCCAAGGTTACGGAACGCACCGGTGTCAAAAATAATTTGGTCTTTGTAATCCACACGGAACAAGGTTGCCGCGATATTGGCCTGTGGGTTAATTTGCCAGCGTGAGCCAATTTCATAGTTCTCAGCTGTTTCATTGCCCACATCACCACCGCGGGTAACCTGCGCGGTTTGCACCGGCACAAGCGAGCGCTGCGCATTGGCAAATACAAACACATCTTTCGTGGCCTGGTAACCCACAGTCAAGCCGGGCAACCATTCATCGGGGTTGTTCTGAAACTGTGCGCCCGTGTTCAAATCCCTGTAGTTGGTTTCCACGTCCTCATAGCGAATACCAGGGGTAACGGTTAATCGATTCTCCATCAAGGCGATTGAATCGCTTAAGTAATACGCCATTGCAGTGGTTGAGAAATCCCATCTGCGCAATGGGTTCACCGCGCCTGTAGCCAAAGTGGTACGTGTTACATCAAATCGCACATCTTCTTCAACAAATCGTGCACCTGCGACAATGGTGTGATTGCCAATTTTCCGGGTAATACGCGGCTCGGTGCCGTGCACACTGAAAATTCTTGGCGATTCACTCACACTGGTCGGTGACAAGGCCGGGTCCATTGGATCGCTGAAAAAGAAAGTACGGTCGGCTTGATGTGCAAAGTTGCGCCAAGTCAATTTGGTGTCGTCGCTGAAACTGTGATTCCAGGTGAAAGTGGCACGCCACATGTCTGCATCATAAGCATCAAATGGACGTTGAGACTGATTCGGATTCTGTTCATACGCTGCCGGGCTCAACGCGCCGGGCAATTCAGCCTTTACCTCGTAGTACTGCAACTGTGCCTTGAAATCATTGTTGGGATTCAGGTAGTACTCACCATCTACGATAAAGTTTCGCACTTCGGTGTCGGAACGATCGCGCTGACCCTTTCCATCCACAATATTGGCCTGAAATTGCAAACCAATGTCTTCACGCACAAAACCACCAATGCGGTAGTACGTGTCAGTCAGCATGTTGCCGGTCTGCTCTGAAATTTGAAGACGCTCACGGAAAGTTTGACTGGTTTTGGCGGGAATAGGCTTGGTTACCAGGTTCAATACACCACCCACATTGTTCGGGCCATAATGAACGGCTGCACCGCCACGCACCAAATCCACAGCCTCAAGACTGGGCAATGTAACCGGGAAAAGTGATAAACCCACATTGGTGTAAGGTCCAATTGCAATTGGGTAACCATCCACCAGAATTTGTAAACGTTCACTGCGCAAAGGATTCAAGCCACGTACACCGATATTGGGCAAAATCCCGGTGCCTGTTTCATCCAGCACTTGAACGCCAGGTACTCGGCGCAAGGCATCCTCCAGGTTCAATGCACCACGTTCCTCAAGGTCTTCTTTCTCAAGCACTGTGCGTGCCCCCGTGTAGGTTTTTACGCTTTCTTCGGTGGGTGGGCCTAACCAATCCGATTGGACAGTGACGGGGGCCAGGTCTTGTGCGAACGCAGCATTACCCAGAGAAATACAGGCGAGGGCTACAGCCGTGGAAAAGAGTGAAATACGGGGACTAAGGCGCAAATCGGCATGCGCACGACGAGATGACATTGCTGCTTCCTTTTATTAATAAAAATCATTCTCATTATCGTTATTTTTACAAGGATATTTTTGTAAACCCTTCAAAAAGACAATTTTTTCTCGCACCACACCCCAGTATTCCCGCACCCACCCCTATTTCGAGTGATGAATTGTTAATTTTTTTGAACCATCATTTTATTTAATGCTAATATTAATCATTCTCATTTACACAAACACAAATGATCCACCCTACTTTGTTGACCAAAGCAGCATCCAATAAATCGCCCAAGCTGGGCCTGCTGAACTCCCTCCCCTCACCGCTGATCGTCGACATGATCGCCCAGTGCAATTACGACTTCGTCATCATCGACACAGAACACGTACTGCTCGATGAAAACACCCTGCGTGAATGCATTCAAACCTGTCGCCACCATCAATGCGTGCCCCTGATACGCATTGCAGAAATTCATTCGAACTTCATTGGCAAAGTATTGGATGCGGGGGCCATGGGCATCGTGTTGTCACGCGCCGAAACAACAGCTCAAATTGAAGCGATCGCCAACGCCATGAAATTCCCCCCGCTTGGCACACGCGGAATAACAGGCGGCACAGTCACAGGCTATGGCCAACTGCCCTTGAGCGAATACATCGCGCAGGCCAATGCAAACACCGTGCTGGTGCCCATGATTGAAAGCCAAAATGGCCTGGATACCCTTTCCGACATGCTGGCCACTGGGCATGTCAGCTTTGTAATGGAGGGTGCCCTGGACCTGGCATTGAACATGGGCCTTGGGCCAAACCCGCTACACCCAGATGTGTTCGACGCGCTGAACAACATGTATCAAATTTGCCGACATGCCGATGTGCCCTTTTGCCCCAACCCAAGAACACCCAGCCAACTGCAGCATTGGCAAGAAATGAACTGCGCCTTTCTGCTGTGTGGAGAGGACCGCAGCCATTTTAGCAAAGCATTGCGAAACAATCTTTCCGGAGCCTGAATTGAAACCCACACTTGTTTTCCTGACCCATGTTCTAAACAATGCAATTGTTGACGGGTTCGTTCCCGCAGCTCAATCGCTGGATTACAACGTGATTGTGTTGACTGACCATGGCGATGCTCACCAACAAGCACTCGCCAATGTACGTATTCATGAATGCGATGTGTTCAATCCGATTGCGGTGATCGACCTGATCGCCGCACTGCACATTGAACCGAGCGCGGTGTTCTCCAACAGCGACCACCTTCAAACCTGTACGGCGCTGGTGGCTGAAGTGCTGGGCCTGCCAGCCAAACCTTCGAAGGTTTGCTACCTCGCCAAAAACAAACACTGGATGCGAAAACAACTTGAAACGCTTGGCTTGCCGACTATCTGGAGCCAAACAATCTGCAACACCGCTCAGATTCGCAGCGAATGGCCATACCCCTTGGTCGTGAAACCGATACAAGGCGTGGCTTCGATGGATGTGGTTCGCATCGACACACCCGAGCAACTGACCCAACACCTTGCGAAGCTTGACGACTCGCAGAGCGTGTTGCTGGAAGAATTCATGGAAGGCCCATTGATTACCCTTGAAACACTGGGCGATGGCAAACGGCTGCACACCATTGGCGGGTTTGATGTAAGCCTGTCCAATCCACCTTACTTTGTCGAAACCGTAGCGCAATGGAATGGCCCGCACACACGACAGTGGCGCACGCACATGGCACAAACCTTGGTTCGGTTTGGAGTAGGGCTTGGGGCCTGCCACAGCGAATTCATTGTCACCCCGCGCGGCCCGGTGCTGGTGGAAATCAACTACCGCAGCATTGGCGACAACCGCGAATTCTTGCTTGATCAGTTGGTGGAACAAGGATGGTTCAAATCCATTCTGCAAACCCACCTTGGGAAAGAAATTGAAGTGCCGCGCGTAAAACCCCGGTGCGCACAAATCGATTATCTGGTTGCCCCGCATGCAGGCACCTTGCGCGTGGCACCACGTATTGAAAACAATGCAGCCATACAATACCGCGCCATTAAGCAGCAAGGGGAAACCATCCAGATCAGCAACTCCAACAAAGACTACATAGGCGTATTCACTTATCAAGCGGATTCCGACAGCGAACTTCAACACCTGCGAACTGACACGCAGAACCGCAACCCCTGGAGCGTTCAATGAAAACCTTGCTCGAACAGCGCATTGCGCTAAGGCTGATCAATGCCTGCCTGCGGGAAAACGTTCGCAACATAATGAGCCAGGGGCGAGTTGAAGCAAGCGAAGGCCGTATGTTTCTGGTGTTTCAACACCTTCCCGAAGCCTGCCGAATCGAAGTGAAAGAAAGCTTCAGCATGCAAACATACCGCGCCATCAACCCGCAATGGGAAGTACTACACCACGGTCAATGGGTTGAACAACAAGGTGCAAGGCAATGGATCCGTTTTCTTGCGCAAGGTTTGCCTGACGAAGCAAAAACACTGTATCAAAACTATGAACTTGAAGTACAGGCTGCAATAGATCAAACCATGCAGTGCGATCAAGCCTACACCGCACAACAACACAAACTGGGCTTCAATTCCGTACCGCGCAATTGGGCCGAACGCATGCTGCATGCCGACCAAATGGCCAGCTTTCAGGATCATCCTTTTTATCCCACTGCCCGTGCAAAGTTCGGCATGCACACCAGCGAACTGAAAGCCTATTCACCGGAGTTCAACCCAACGTTCGAGTTGGCCTGGTTTGCAGTACCCGCAAGTGAATTCGAACGCACCGGCACAGAGCCTGCGTGGTGGCCTACCATGGCACAGGTGGGCTTGCCACAGTCGCTTGCCAACAGCCACGCATTGCTACCCGTCCACCCCATGATGCGCGCAACAATCGCACGCGAAACACCGGAAAGTATTGAAGCACCAGGCACCTACTTGCCCGTTAAACCCACGCTGTCAGTGCGTACCGTGGCCGTGCTGAATCACCCGGCTTCACACATCAAATTGCCCATGCCCATTGCCACGCTGGGCCAGAAGAATATTCGCTATATCAAGCCATCCACCCTGAAAGACGGTGACTGGTTTGCGCGCGCACTGGCGTCGATTGAGCAAACAAATGAAGGGATCCGAGGTTTGTACCGGCATGTGGATGAATCATTCACTGGCTGCTACAAGAGCCTGAACACAGCAGGCTTTCTGCTCCGCCAATACCCGCGGGAACTGCCCGACGAGACACTGGCAACAGTGGCCACTCTGTGCAGCCCCATGCCCAGCGGCCAACCCTACCTGCTTGAATACCTGGATCAACACGCACAAAACCTGCAAAGCTGGTGGGCTGATTACTGCTCATTAATGATTGGCGTGCACCTTCGTTTGTGGATTCAACACGGCATTGCGCTGGAATCGAATCAACAAAACTCGGTGTTGTCGCTGCGCCCAAGGCTTGCACCCACGCTGGTGATGAAAGACAACGACGCCGCACGCCTGTGGCCACAACGCTTCGAGGCGGCTTGCGCAAGCCAAGGTCACTGTGTGAATGACCTTCTGGATGCACGTATCCTGGTGAACGACGAAGCACCACTGGCCCACATGTTTATCACCATCACCCTACAGCTGAATTTACTGGCTGTGCTTGACGGGCTTGCACAAAGCGGCGTACTGAATCGACAAAAAGCCTTGCTTGACTTGTGCAATGCCATAAAAACCACTTTACACAGCCTGCGCCAAGAAGGCTTCGATACCGACCTGGCCGAGGAGCTATTGCTGTACGCACGCATGCACCCGGTGAAATATCTGCTGCAAAGTGCAAGCCTGTTAAGCAAACAGGAGTGTGGCGCAAGCGATGTAAACAAGTTTTACGGCATGACAGGCCCCAACCCGTTGCGAGACCTGCCATGAACCGCGTGTTGTTTGCCGTACTGGTCTGTCATTTTCTGGCCGCATTCACCGTGCTGGGCATGCCCCTGTATCTGCCCGTGCTGTTCACAGACATGGGGCTGCCACAAAGCAGCCCCTGGGTCGGCTTTGTGTTTGCCTGGCCCACACTGTTGACCGCACTCAGCGGTCCGTTGTGGGGAAAAGTGGCCGATCGTTTTGGACGGCGCTTTTCCCTCATACGTGCGCTGGCGGGTTTATCAATTGCATTCGTATGGGTGGGCATTTCAAGTTCATTGCCAGAACTGCTTGTGGCCTTAAGCCTGCAAGGCTTGATGGGCGGCACTTTGGCTGCTGCCAACTCCTACCTGGCCACCACCGTGCCGCGTGAAACGCTGTCCAACACATTGAACTGGACGCAATTCAGCGCACGCATGGCGCTGGTTACGGCGCCATTGGCGCTGGCCGTGGGCATTCAGTACGTCAAGCTGCAACACCTGTATATTGTGTTGGCAACCCTGCCCATGCTGGGCGCACTGTATGCCTGTACGCTGCCCAAAGATTCAAAACTGTCGCATTCATCGACAACAACAAGCTCAGACACCACACAGCGCAAAACAAGCGCCCCCGTGCAACATGCATCGGCCCTTGCGGTGTGCAGCCTGCAAGCCCTGTTCTGCTTTGCCATGGTGGTCACCTTTCCGTACTTCCTGCCTTATGCAGCACCGGGCATTTCCAACACCACTGCCATTGCCCTGTTGTACGTGCTGCCCCACCTCGTATACCTGCTGCTTCAACCGCTGCTTGAAAAGCGCCTGCCACACTGGGCATTCAATTGCCACCTCAGCATGCTGGCCCTTGCCATTGCAGCATGCTTACAGTGGCAATTCAACAGCGGGCTGGCCATTGTTGCTGCCCGTGTTTTTTTTGGTGTGGGTATTTGGCTGGGTTATCACGGCACTCACCAACTGGTGGCAAGGTCATTTCAGGCAACACGAGCTGGCACATGGTTTGGTTCCCTCGACAGCGTAGGCAAGCTGGCTGGCGTGGCCGCAGGTATTGCAGCTGGGGTCGCTGTCAGCCACATCGGTCTTGCTTCTCCTTTTCTGATTTCTGCCGTGGCAAGCCTTGCTGCCATGCCACTTATTCATCACATTCAAAAAACAGGATCACGCCCATGCCCACATTTGAACAACGAATTCAGCAACACCAAGCCGAACACCACAGCCTGAACCATCTTCTGAATTGCTACCTGCGCGAATTCGCAGTGCCTCAGCAATTGGTCGACTGGCACGCACAAGGCGATTTGCCAAAAGCCTTGCAAAGCGATCTGCTGGAGGGTGAAACCGTGAGGATTCGCATGGCTTACCCCCTGCTGAAAATCGCCTTCAAAGTGCAGGCCCGGGGCGCATTGAACCAGATCAAACTGGGCTCGAAACTTTTCGGGAAACCCATGGGCAAGCCCTGGCAAGTGCTAAGTACCCATGCCGCGATTGAAGCCCTGCTTAACCACATGGCAATGTTGACGCACACCGAACCCAACATTGAACTACAGGCCCAAATACACAACAGCCTGCACAACATGCAACTGTTCTTGGCGCATGCAAACGTGCCCCGCATCAACGCACTGCAACACACCGAACAATCGTTGCTGTGGGGACACCCATTTCACCCCAGCCCGAAAAGTCGCTCGGGTGTAGAGGCGAATCAACTGCTGCAATGCTCACCCGAAGTGGGTGCTGCCTTCCAGTTGCACTGGTTTGAAATTGATCCGGTTTTGCTGAAAGAACTTGGCAACCCCGTGATCAACAAAGTGTCGGAAACCCTGACCGGGCAGCGCGGCCTATACCCATGCCACCCCTGGGAGGTGGAGCTTGTTCTACAGTCCAGAATTTATCAGCAAGCAAGCCAGAACAAACAGATTCGGCACCTTGGCCCCTTAGGCAAAGTGGTATGGCCCACGTCATCCGTGCGCACTTTGTACCACCCTGAACTGGATGTATTTTTGAAATGCTCCATTCACGTTCGGCTCACCAATTGCATCCGCAAAAACGCATGGTATGAACTTGAAAGCGCAGTGGGCATGACCGAGCTGCTTGCACACACCTTTGAACATGTTGAGCACGCACACCCAGGTTTTCGAATGTTGCGTGAACCGGCAGCTTGCACACTTGATTTTTCACAGGCTTGCACAACCGCCAGTAACGAAGACATCGTAGGCCTGCAAGAAAGTTTCGGCATCATTTTCAGGGAACAACTTCAGAGCCAGCACACAGATATTCACATGGCAGGCACGCTTGCTTCATGGGACACGGTAGGCCAAAGCAAACTGACACAACTGCTTGGTGAACAAGCCCAACAGCACGGCGCAAGCAAAACCGAATTCACACTGAACTGGCTGCAAAGCTATTTCAATCTGCTGGTGCCCGGCACACTGACCCTGTTGTTCAAGCGCGGTGTGGTGCTTGAACCGCATTTGCAAAACACCGTGCTGGCGCTGGAGAATGGTTTGCCTGTGCGCGTGTGGATCCGCGACCTGGAAGGCACAAAACTGATCCCACAACATTGGCCATCAGATCGCCTCAACAGCCTTTCGCAACGCGCAATTGCCTCGGTGCACTATTCAGAAGACCAAGGCTGGAAAAGGGTCAGCTACTGCCTGCTGGTCAACAACATTGCAGAGATGATTTTTCATGCCTGCCACCACACACCGGGGCTGGAGAAAAAAGCCTGGACAATGCTGACCACTTTGCTTCAAAAAACCAGCCATGCACTGGGCACGCCACACGCACTGGCCGGTTTATTGCAAGGCCAGGCACTGGCATCGAAAAACAACCTCAAAACACGTTTGTTCAAGAAGGCCGATCGCCTTTCCGATTACACATTCCTTTCACACCCACTGATTGCGCAACATGACAAACACGCTGAACACACTTCTTGCTAAACAGGCAAATTCCGGCACCCCACCCTGGTGTGCCTATGTGTACGACTTGCCAGCGCTGGCCACACATGCACAACTCATGAAACGGCACCTGCCCCGCAATTGCGAGCTGTATTACGCTGCCAAAGCCAACCCCGATGTGCGACTGCTGGAAACACTCGCACCACATGTGGATGGCTTTGAAGCTGCATCTGCGGGCGAATTGGCCCACTTGAATGAACAGCACTTCGGCAAACCCCTGATTTTCGGTGGGCCCGGCAAAACCACCGACGATTTGCAACAGGCATTACACCAGAAGGTGGCCTGTATTCACGTGGAGAGCCTGACTGAACTGAAGCGCCTTGCATTGCTTTGCGCCCACACGGGTCAAAACCAAACAATCATGTTACGCATGAATATTACGCTTGAAGGCATAGCAAGCAGCAAACTTCAAATGGGAGGGCAGGCCACGCCTTTCGGGCTCGACCCCTGCGACCTTGGCACAGCGCTGGCATTGCTTCAGGAATCGCCACAACTTGAATTTGAAGGATTTCATTTTCATTCCATGTCGCATCAGTTGTCAGTCGAAAATCACCTGAAACTGATTACACGGTACTTCGAAATCACCCGGCAATGGGAATCGCAATGGCACATTCGCTGCAAAGCGATCAATGTGGGCGGCGGGATCGGCGTGAACTACCAGTGCGTCGACGAACAGTTCAACTGGGCAGAATTCTGCAACGGGCTTGATCAATTGATTACGCAGCACGACATGCAAACACGGCAAATCCGGTTTGAGTGTGGTCGCTACGTGAGCGCATTTTGTGGCTACTACGTGATGGAAGTGATCGACCTGAAACAAAGCCACGGGCAGTGGTTTGCGATTGGAAAAGGCGGCACACACCACTTTCGGACCCCTGCGGCACAAAACCACAACCACCCGGTGTGGGTGCACCGCAACGGACAGGCTGGGGTTATACACAATTCAACGGTGAATATTGTGGGGCAGCTGTGCACACCCAAAGACCGTCTGCACCAGCAACTACCTGTTCAGGAATTGGCTCTTGGAGATTATCTTGTGTTTACGCTTGCTGGGGCTTATGCATGGAATATCTCACATCAAAAATTTTTGATGCATGCTGCGCCAGAAACTATCTATCTCGATTGACAGTTGAACTCTTGGGCTGAGAAGGCTACCTACTTCGATTAACCTAAAGCACTTAATCAAAATGAACCCTTCATCAGCCATTGGTCGTACTCAGTCCCTTCATTCCTCACCAGATCGTAATCAAACAAACCAAACCCTACCTATCCAGATTGCCTCAGCCCTTGAATCCGCACTCCCCGGCGTCAACGCGAGCAAACTGGTTCATGCCCTCGACACCCTGCTAGGCGGTCGCGGCAACTACACCCTTGTGGGTAGCGCCGCCATGCACCTTCATGCACTTGAACACCCCAACGCCACATGCAAATTGCCACTTCCCCATGATCTTGATGTCGTTGTCAATGACACTGCAATTCGCCGAGTAGAACTGGCCAATCCAGAAACACTGGGCAAACTGAATTTGAAACGCGACGCAAATTTCGCCCATGTGTTGCACATGACACGCGAGAATGCACCCAACCTGAAAATAGACATTGTCCGTTCCAGCACCCCGGGTTTTCTAAAATACCAGTTCAACCCGCATTCCATTCACAACATACAAGTCGGCATGTTGGCCGACTGCCTGGCCGATTACAAAGCCAGGCGTACCGATCAGGAATTCGTAGAACAATGTGGAGGCCAAACCCAGGCAAATGCAAAGGTTCAACCCTGGCTGGATTATTTCGACCAGTTTCGCCACGAGGCAGGCACTGTGTTGCCGCGGCAAGCCGCGAAAAGACGATTTACAGAATCAAGGAACTCAAGCCCCGAACAAGGGTTGGGTGAACCCAGCCACGCCAGGGCAGCCGCGAGAATTTTGAAATTTGGGAGCTAAGGTGAGAAATTAAGCCAAGCGATTGAATTGGAAAATCAAACCGTTTGCTGGCTCATTTCACTGACTTGAATCAGCGTGTTGTGCGCATCAATTTCACTTTGGCAGTGCATGCGGCACTGGCCGCAGCCCGAACATGCACCCGTTTTCATGGTGATGTCGTCCACTGAACCACAACCGCTTCGCACGGCTTCAGAAATGGTACGGTCGCTTACGTTGGCACAAATGCAGACGATCACGGTTGACCTCAAATTGCGTTGAACTTGAAAGTAATAATAATGATTCGCATTACTACAATCAAGTATTTTTTCAACACAATTCGAAAATCGTTAGAACATTTACTCTGAAACACCCATCATGGATTGCTCGTAATTCTGCAAACCTACCCTGTCAATCAGGCTCAGCTGGGTTTCCAGCCAATCGATGTGTTCTTCGGTGTCTTCCAGAATTTCTTTCAGAATGTCGCGAGAAACATAATCGCGCTCGTCTTCCGACGCCTTGATGCCATCTTTGATCGTCACTTGGGCTGCGCTTTCCATTTTCAAGTCGCTTTCCAGAATCTCGCGTGTATTTTCGCCAATCATCAACTTGCCCAGGTCTTGCAGATTGGGCAGGCCATCCAGCATCAACACGCGTTCAATCAGCAAATCGGCGTGCTTCATTTCACCGATGGATTCCTCATATTCCTTTTTCTTCAGTACATCCAGGCCCCAATTGCCGAAAATGCGCGAATGCAGGAAATACTGGTTAATCGCAGTCAATTCATTCTTCAATTGCGCATTCAGTGCCGCAATTACTTTGCTCGAACCTTTCATTGTTCCTCTCCCTTGCATTCAAAAATCAACTCAATCCACAGTGTACAACGCGGGCCAAGGGGGCCGAAACCCTTTTCTGGTGCGCTTCTTAAAAAAGTACTTGCCAAAATCGAAAAGCCAAATAATAATGAGAACACTTCTCGTTTCTATCTTTCCGAGTGAGATTGCCGTGGGCCTACCGATCAATCTCCTTCTTCGCAACAGTTGGCATCCTCACCGGTAGGCCTTCCTCGCTCAGAAAGACCCTCCCGCACCAGCCAGCCGCCGCAAGCCAGTGCATCTTTTATTTCAAAGGATAGCTGTCATGAAAAAACGCGCGCTGGTCGTGGCGATTGGCGCAGCTGTAGGTTGTCACCCGGCTGCATGGTCACAAAGTACTCAACAAAATGAGGCGACTACACTTCAAGAAGTGCAGGTCACCGGGTTTGAGCGGGTTTACAAAGAACCGACCACCAACACAGCCTTGGGCTTTGAAGCAGATCCAATGAGCACACCGCTGACCACCATCAGCATTCCCATCGACATTCTGGAAGACCAGCAGGTTAACAACGTTGAAGATGCATTGCGCAACGTAGCCGGTGTCACCAAATTCAAACAGGGCAATGGTGGCGAGGAGAAATTCTCGATTCGCGGTTTCGATGCGTCCCAATCACTTTACAAAGACGGTGCACGCATCAACAACGTGTTCAACGCCACCAACATTGCCACCACAGAAACCGCCAATATTGAGCGCTACGACATCTTGAAAGGCCCTGCATCAATTTTGTATGGCCAGGGCGAACCAGGCGGTGTCATCAACTATGTCACCAAAAAACCAAAATTCACCGAGTACCGGGCCGCCGAAGTAATTGCGGGCAGCGACGACTATTACCGCGTAGAAGCCGATTTCACCGGACCACTGAGCGATACGTTTGCCTACCGACTCATTGTGTCGTCCGAGGACAGCGGTAGTCACCGTGACTTCACGGTCCGGGATCGACAGCTTGTGGCACCCTCGTTGACCTGGAAGCTGAGTCCACAAACACTGGTTACAGCGCAATACGAATACATCACCGACACTTACACCCAAGACCGTGGCCAGGTACTCGACGGCAACAATGCCACGGGCTATTCCTACAGCGGTCGCCTGAACGGCACCCAGTTCTATGGCATTCCTGGCTGGAACGAAAACACCGAAAGCGACTACAATCGATTCGCCTTGCTGGCCGAACACTTCTTTGACAATGGCTCGTCGGTCACTGCCAACTATTCACGCACCCGCGTCGACAAAACCCTGTTTGACTCCAGCCCGAGAGCACTTGGCCCCAATATGCAAGTGGTTGCAGACAATGGCGATGTGGCCATTCGTGCTTCGCAACAGGGTGGCCAGGGCGAAAGCGACAGCATGGTGCTGAAGTACCAGTGGCAACTCGATGGCGGCACATTGTTTGGGCAAACCATCGGCCACAAATTCCTGTTACAAGGCGACTATGAACGCATTGTAAACAACACCATTTCTGCATCGGGCACCCAAATTACTTACAACGTCAATACCGGGCAATACAGCGGCATTCCACCTGGGGGTGTGGTCGTTGGCCCATTCACCCAAGGCGGAAGCAGTGCGCGCCAACAAGGTTTGGTGATTCAAGACCTGATTTCAATTGGCGAGAAATGGAACCTGCTGGCCGGTTTGCGCAGCACCCAATTTGAAGATCGCCAGGCCAATGTGGACAGCGACGATGTATCCCCCCGATTCGGGCTGGTGTACAAGGCCACCAACACCTTGTCGTACTACGGCAGTTGGGCCAAAGGTTTTACCCCAACCACTGCCACAGGCTTTAACCCCGCAACGGGCAACGGCATTGGCGGTGCACCGCTGGACCCGGAACGCACCGAGCAGTATGAATTGGGTATCAAAAAACAGTTGTTGAACAAGCAGCTGGATATTACCGCCGCAATTTTTGATTTGCGCAAAACCGATGTGGCCGTTACCGACCCGGCGTCGTCTGGTTTGCCAGCAGGGGAACAATGGTCCACCAACCTGGGCGAAACCCAAACCCTGGGCTTTGACATTCAAGCAATCGGCAAGGTCAATGACTCTTTCCGCGTGGTTGCCGGTTACGCTTATCTGGACAACCAACTCGTGGCGGTTGATCCTTCTTTGGCTGGCCAGGAAGGCAATGCCCTGCCCGGCATTCCCGAACATTCTGGTAATTTGTTCGGCGTGTATGAAGTGCAGCGCGGCCAATACAAGGGCTTGGGGCTGGGGCTTGGCGTGTTTGCCCAAACCGGTTCGTTTGTATCTACAGAAAACCGGGCCAAATACGATGGCTGGGCGCAACTGGACGCCTTGGCGTATTACAAGGCGGACGGCTGGAAAGTGCAGCTGAACCTGAAAAATATCACCGATGAAGAGTACAACTTTGCACAGGCAGGCACCACCACCGACTCATTCGGTGCAGTGCGCGTGGGCACCAGCACACCAAGAACAGTCAATGTGAGCCTGTCGGTTGAATTTTAATCGTGAAGATCTGCTACACTCTTTTTGATATTAATTCTCATTCAAAAAATTGGAGTGCATGAAAATTGCTTGCTGATTCAATAGTCAGCAAGCAAGATCGAAGCAATTGACTCAATGAACACAACGTTGAACACCATGTCCGTTCCAATGAGTGCTCCTTTGAGCAACAACACGCAAACAATCAGCAACACCGTCACCTTCGCAGGTGTGGTGCTGTTGCACGTGCTGGGTTTGGTTTGGGCGGCGCAACAACTCAGCATCAGCGAACCAGTTATTACGCCACCCAGCGTGGTGGGTGTATTGGTGGCGCCTGAACCAGAGCCTGCACCACCGCCACCCAAGCCTGTACCACCTCCGCCCAAGCCGGAACCAAAACCCGTGCCCACGCCAAAGCCTGTCGCCAAACCGACACCCAAGCCAACACCAAAGCCTGAGCCCGTGCGTGAAGTGGCGCAGGAACCGGTACAGCAAGCGGCCCCAACCCCACCCGCGCCGCCATCGCCGCCTGTTCAACAGGCCACGCCGGCACCCGAGGCACCAGCACCTGTAACGCCGCCACGCACGGACGCCGCGCACCTGAACAACCCGGCACCCCAATATCCAGCCTTGTCACGCAGGCTGGGTGAGCAGGGCCGGGTGATGCTGGATGTGTACATTCTTCCCGATGGCAGCGTGGGAGAAATCAAATTGAACCGGTCAAGCGGCTTTCCGCGACTGGACAACGCAGCCCTTCAGGCTGTGAAAACCTGGAAGTACGTGCCCGCCAAGCGTGGCGACAAACCAATTCCGTTTTGGTATGTACAACCGGTTTCTTTCGTATTGAATAACTGAGAACATTGAATTTAAGCGAGGTTTATTGAAATGGAAAACAACCCTTACGGTATGGCCGCCATGTGGGCCCAAGGTGACTGGGTCATCAAAAGCGTGGCACTGCTGCTGTTGATCATGTCGATTGCGTCCTGGTACGTCATCATCACCCGCAGCATTCGCCTGTATCGCCTGCGTAAAAATGTGGGCGCAGTCGACAAGTTCTGGCACACCCACAGCTTTGCAGAAGGTCTTCAGGTGCTGGGCAAAGACACCGGCAACCCGTTTCACCACATGGCGATCGAGGGCCAGGCGGCTGTGAACCATCACAGCACGAACAAAGACGACCTGCACGGGCAAATCAGCCTGGCCGACTGGCTCAGCGAAGCGCTGCGCGGCGCCATGGATGAAGCCGCTGAAAAGCTGCAATCTGGTCTGTCCATTTTGGCTTCCGTGGGTTCTACAGCCCCGTTTGTTGGCCTGTTCGGTACGGTGTGGGGCATTTACCATGCGCTGGTGGGCATTGGTGTTTCAGGCCAGGCCAGTATCGACAAAGTAGCCGGCCCGGTGGGCGAGGCCTTGATCATGACTGCATTTGGCCTGGCAGTGGCCATTCCGGCCGTGTTGGGCTACAACGCACTGACCCGCGCCAACAAAGGATTGCTGAGCAAGCTGAACCGATTTGCACGCCAGTTGCATGCCTATTTCCTGACCGGCTCACCCATGCAGAAAGACTCTGCAGTGCGCACCATGCCCTTGAAAAAGGAGGCGTAAGCCATGTCGTTCAATTCTTACGACGATCAGCAGGAAATGAGTGAAATCAACATGACGCCTTTGGTGGACGTGATGTTGGTGCTGCTGATTATTTTCATCATCACCGTGCCGGTGATTACGCATTCGGTGAAAGTTGATTTGCCGCAGGCCAGCCAGCAACCCACGGAGGTGAAACCTGATGTGGTCACACTCACCGTGCAACGCGACGGCAGCCTGATGTGGAACGATGAAACACTGACTTTTGAGAACCTGGAGCTTCGCTTGAAGGCTGTGGCGCAGCAAGAGAAACAGCCCGAGTTGCGAATTCAGGGCGACAAAGCGGTGGAGTATGAAAAAGTGGTGCAAGTCATGGCCGCTGCACAACGTGCAGGCGTCGAGAAACTGGGCTTCATGACTGAACCCCAAAGCACACCCTGATTCAAATTTGTGGGCAGAGTAAACACACTTTCTTGAAGTCATGCGAAACTGGGCGTTGAAGCGACTATTCAACGCCTTTTTTTATTGCCATATTCATGAACACATCTGCTTTGAACCCCGGTTATCTATCCCGCAGTCTTGGCCCTGTTCACATCAATCTGGATCGGCAGCTTTACAGCGCCAACCATGTGTTGAACTTTGAAAAAACTCAGGCACATCAACATTTGTCCACCTTCATTCACCGCATGTTCAGCGGCGAAGTGGTCAATGGCACAGAACACCGACCTGCCGGCCATTGGGCCTTGCGAGCAGCCTGCAACATGCAGGCCTACCATTCACCAGTTTCGCTGGTGGTGAATGGTCGCGATGAGTTGGCGCTGACCAGGCAAGTGCAACAGCAAATGGAAACCTTTGTTGACCAGGTGCGCTCGGGCCGCTACACCACGCCCGACGGAGAACGCTACGACAGCGTGTTGCATTTGGGCATTGGTGGATCAGACCTCGGCCCCCGGCTGTTGAATGATGTGTTCAGCAAACTGGATTTGGGTGCAGCACCCGCACTGAACATTCGGTTTGCCGCCAATGTGGACTTCCATGAAATGAAAGCCGCGCTGGCCTCACTGAACCCGAAAACCACTTTGGTCGTGATTGCCAGCAAATCATTTTCAACCCGTGAAACCTTGCACAACGCACAGCATATTTTCAAGTGGCTGGATGCTGCGGGGCCAGCGTACCGCCCCAAGGCGCTGGTGGCCGCAACCTGCAAACCCAACAAAGCAATCGAGTTGGGCGTGGCAGCGGACCGGGTGTTTGAATTCAGTGAAACAGTGGGCGGTAGATATTCACTGTGGGGCCCCGTATCGATTGGTGTGCGCATGGTGCACGGCAACCCGGTGTTCAATGAACTGCTTGAAGGCGCCGCCTTGATGGACGGTCATGTATTGCAAAGCAAGGCCAGCCAGTGCATTCCCACACTTCTTGCGCTAAGCGACCTGTACAACCTGGAACACGGTGCCGCATCGCTGATGTTAAGCCCTTACGATTCCCGCCTGAGCCAGTTGGTGCCCTACCTTCAACAACTGTGGATGGAATCGCTGGGCAAAGGCGTGAACAACCAAGGCGAGTTGCTCGACAAGCCCGCCTGCCCGATTTTGTGGGGCGATGTGGGCACCAATGGGCAACATGCTTTTTTCCAGATGCTGCACCAAAGCAAAATTGCCAGTTCGGTTGAATTGATCGCAGTGGTACAACCCGACCATGATGAAGTCCAATCCCATCAAGTGTTGCTCTCGCATGCCTTGGCGCAGTCTGAAGCTTTCTCGGTGGGCCGCTTGAACTCACCCGAGGAGCTCAGCAACACAGCCACCAATTTCAAATCGTGTCCTGGGCACCGTCCGGTTCAAATGGTGTTTCTCGATTCGCTGACACCCTACTCGCTTGGCGCACTGTTGTGCCTTTGGGAACACCGCACCGCAGCGCTGGCTGCCATGCAAAACATCAATCCCTTTGACCAGTGGGGCGTTGAATTGGGCAAGGGCATTGCAGAGCAACTGGAACACAGCGTGCCACCCGGCCACACCCCGGCAGAGAACCCGGTGACCGCACACCTGATCAACCATTTCCTGAAAAATTCAGCGCCATGATGAATTGGCAAGCCCTGCCACTGCCTGCCTGCAGCCTGGCCGAAAGCCCTCGGTATGCGCATGGTGGCTGGGCTTGGGTAGACATCAACACGCGTACCCTGTACCGCTTGAATCAAAGCGATGTGCTGAACACAGCATTGGACAACACCACGTTATTAAGCACCTTGCATTTGCCAGATGAAATAGGCTGTGTGTTGCCCACTGAGACTAAAAACACTTGGGTGGCACTGGGCAGACAAGGTGGCTGGCTGATTGAGGGCGACACCTGCACCCTGAAATTGAATGCTCCTTTCGATTCGGGCAAGCACCGCTTCAACGACGGCCGCGCCGACCAGGCGGGCCGAATCTGGATATCCACACTGGTTGATGCCCGCAGCCCGGCCACTGCCGCCCTGTATTGCATTGAGGCGGGACAAGCCAAGCTGAAGATAAACGATTTGATCGTGGGCAATGGCCTTGCCTTTTCGCCCCTGGGGGACTCGGTTTTTCTGAGCGACACACGGCACAAATGCATTTGGCGATTTGATTATTCGATCGAGACCGGTGAGTTGAGCAATCGGCAATTGATCAAGCAATACACAGAAGGCACTGCTCGACCGGATGGCGCTTGCTTTTCTGCCGATGGCAGCTACTGGGTTGCCATTCTGGAGGGCTACCGGCTGGACCGCTTTAGCGAGCACGGCGAATTCATTGAAAGCATTGAACTGCCCTTGGCCAAGCCCACCATGCCCTGCTTTGGCGGCGCACAGGGCAATGTGTTGCTGGTGTGCTCAGCCCAGGCTGATGAGAAGTTTCCCAACAAGCCAGGTTTCGAAAACACCAGCCTGATTGCCTGTGAAACAGGCTTCAAAGCACTGTCAGAAAATTTCGCCAATCCGGCCTATTTGGTATAACGGCTGTCGATCAGGTTCTTCTTCAAGCGTGCCATGTTTTTCTGAACCGAATCGCCCAGTTGCAAGGCCACTTGCGTGGCCAGTACATCCACCACGCACAGGTGCAACAAACGCGACACCATGGGGCTGTACTGCTCATAGTACTCACCGTGGTCGGCTGGAATATGCACCTGCACTGCCTGTGCCAAAGGCGAACCCGACGCCGTAATTGCAATGGTACTTGCACCGGCTGCACGTGCAATTTGCGTGGCGTCGAGCAAATCCTGACTGCGGCCCGAATTTGAAATGATGATGAGGCAATCGCCCTTGTTCAACATGGATGCAGCCATAATTTGCAAATGCCCATCGGAGTAGGCATGCGCAGTGCAACCCATTCTAAAAAACTTGTGCTCGGCATCCAGCGCCACAAAGCCTGAATTGCCCACCCCATAGAAAACAAGCCGGCCTTTTTTGGCAATTGTTTTTGCAAGCAGTTGCGTGGCTTTGTCGATGGGTTTGGCTGGGGCTGTGTTTCGAAAAGTGCGCAGAGTGTGAATGGCATTGTCGAGTACTTTTTGAATCAGGGTTTCACCGCTGTCGCCAGCTTTCACCGACTGGTGAATGAACGGCACACCTGCATTCAAACTGGCGGCCAGTTTCAACTTGAAGTCACTTAAGCCTTCATAACCCAGCGAGCGGCAAAACCGCACCACCGACGGGCTGCTGACACCCGCACGTTTGGCCAGTTCAGTCACAGGCATTTTTTGAAAACCACTGGGGTCTTTCAACACCAACTGTGCCACTGCCTGTTCAGCACTGGAAAACTGGTCCAGTTCCATGCGGATTCGATCAAGTAAATTCATGCACACGCCGGGTTAAACCCGAAGTAATAAAATTACATTGTACTAGCGAATCACACCACGCGCCTTGAAGTATTGAATCAATACATTGGGCTCAAAGGGTTTGGAATAAAAGGCATCAATGCCTGCTGCCATGGCACGTGCATATTCAGCCAAACGCGAACCCGCAGTCACCGCCACAATTGGAATTTTTACATACTCAACCATGTCCCGAATGTGGCGCGTTGCGCTGAAACCATCCATCACGGGCATGTGCAAGTCCATCAGGATTGCGGCAATGTCCACGCTTTTGTCCTGAAGCATTTCAACGGCCACTTGACCATTGCCAGCCACCACCACATGGGCACCCAGTTTGCGAAGTCGAATGGCATTGATTTTCGCCACAGTGGGGTCGTCTTCCACCAGCAAAAGCCGCAAATTACTCAAAGGCAAATCGCCCCCTGCACTGTCGGCAGAGACCGCTTGTGCACTGGCCCGGCCCATCAACTTAAGTGGCAGTTGAATACTGCTGCATGTGCCTTCGCCCTGCCGGCTTGTCAATGAGAACTGCCCGCCCATCATTTCAAGATATTTGTGAGTAAGGTAAAAACCCACCCCCATGCCACCGCCCCCACGGGTGCGGCGCACCGATTGATTGGCAAATGGCTGGCCAATCGATTGAATCAGTGAATCGGACATACCGATTCCGTCATCGCTGACCTCAAAATAAAGCTCAGCACAAGGCTCGGCCTTGAATGCAATGTGCACCTTGATCTGGTGGGCATCAGAAAACTTCATGGCGTTGTCGATCAAACCATGCATCATGCGACCAATGCGTATTTTGTCGCCCAGCACCAATGGGTCAAAATCGAATTCCTCACGCAATTGCAGCAAGTGGATTTGACCGGGGTGCGCACGCTGCACCAATCTCAAGCGGTCCAGCCAAAGCGCGCGCAAGTCAAATTCCTCTTCTTCCAGTTGCAACTCGCCCAACATACTATCGGCGTAATCCATCAGCATTTTTACGCTGCGGGTGACATCAATATTGGCTTTGTCCAGGTCTTGAAACAACTCCGCCTGGTCCTCATCCAGTTGTGTGGCCGACAGCTGGTTCAACATTTCAAGAGAATTGTTCAAAGGGGTGCGCAGCTCGTGGCTGACCACATTCAAAAAGTGGTTCTGCTGGCGCACCACTTGCATCAATTCTTTGGTTTTGTGACGCAGGCGCTCGTTGCCATGCTTGAGTTCATTCAACAACCTGGCTTTGTCAGTCACGTCCACAATGGCCAGAATTATCACAGGCCTTGCACCTTCTCGATTCACGTTCAAACCAATTTGCACGGAAATTTCATGCCCCCCTTTGTGATGGGCGGGGAAGTATTTTTGCCCGGTGCCCTGCCCCATCATGCGCCCCTTGGACGACTGCATGAATTCCTGAAACAGGCTGGAATGCCCCCTTCTCAACTCAGGCGGCAACAGCTTTTCAAAGGGCTGATCCAGCAACTCGGCCACGGAGTAACCGAAGATATCGGCGCAATATGAATTCAGGGAGAGAATTCGCCCGGCATGATCAACCTGCATCAAGCCAACGGGGCTGTGCTCCAACACGTCGGGAGTTATTTTTTCAGAGTTCAAGGGGAACGGATTCACTGGATTTAACACCCCCAGTGTGCCCGATCCGGAAAAAAAAGAAGGAGGCATTACCGTGGTAAAGCCCCCTCTGTTCGTTCAATTGATAAATGATTAATTACTGTGAATTAACATTCCTAAAAGCAAGTGCTGACCAACCCTGCCTTGAATTGGCGGGCTTGACTGGCAAGGGTGTTCCTCCGATCAACTTCTCGGTGGCAGTGCCATAACGCAACCAGGTTTGCGTTGCCTGCGTGCCCACACCAGGCTTGCTGTAGTCACACACGCCTTGTGGGAAAATTTCCTTCACCTGGGCTACAAAAGCGGCTGAATCAGTAATTGAAACTGCACCCGCATAATCGGCTGCATCCACCGGTTTCAGTACACATTTGTTGGTCAAGGTACGAATGTCGTCACCCGCCACTGTGCGCGGCGTGCCAAAACGGGTTTGCACCAACACGTGTTGCAACTCCGCAATGGGGCCGGTGAGTTGGCCCGACATGCCCGTGGGGTCAAAAGCCGAGAAGTCCAGACCACACACCTGATTGCTGAGTTGGTCAAAAATTTGACCCGCCTCGGGGGGTGGCTTCGGTATGCTGCTCGAGTTGGCCATGGGCAACACCGGGTCCGGATAAAGCAGGTTACCGCTCATGGGGACGAAGGGACCATCGTCAGCATAAATGCTTTGCGCTGACAAACATTTGTCGCGGGCTGCACGCGGTTTGTTGGCCACCACTTTTTCAGGCAAAGGTTTGTTGCTTTCATCGGCCTCAGTCTGGCTCAACCAGCGGTCCATCACCAGCAAGGCTTCGGTACTGTAGGTGGAATCGCCCGCCAACACCAATTGCCCGAACCAGATCACATGGTTGTCAAAATGCCCCTGTGTGGCATTCAGGCGGGCGCGCATTTGCCAGCTGTGGAAGGCATCGTGTGCAATGCCGGGATCGGGGCCCCGCAAGTCAATAATCGGAATATTGCTGAGGTGTTCGGCCGTATTCACTGCACCTGTTTTATAGGAATTGGCCAAAGCCAAGGGGTCAGCCACTGTGCGGTTGGCCACGCGTTGAATGTCCACATCAAAACCACCAATGTTGCGGTTCAGATCCAGGAACTGATTGGCGGTAATGGTGCCTTGCTTCAAAGCACCCAGGCCATATTGAACGCCCACGTTGTCCAGCGGAATACCACCAAAACCTCGACCAATCTTTTTCTCGTTGGCACTCCATACATCTGGCGTTCTAAAGCCAAACTGCGTGCTCATGTAGTCGATCAAGCCACAGCGCAGCCCGCCCGGGTTGTTCACTGGGTCATAAGGCGTAGCGGCCCCATTCAGGCCACGGCAATTTTGTGCGTATGGGTAGGCTTTTGGGAAAAAGGCGTTGTCAGACAGCACCGGGTTAACAGGCAAATGGCCGTAAACCGCGCTCCATTGCACATAGGGCAAAAAGTTTTGATTGAAGTTGGGAAACTGATTGGCATTTTCTGCTTCATTTACACCTGGGTAGCGATTGCCAAAGTAAGAATTCAACAAGTTGTAGTCAGCAAACTGCGTGGCTGTGGTCCACACATCGGGGTACGAACACTGCACGATGATGCCTTGGTAAATACCAGGGTAGGCATTGGCAATGTGTTGCTGGGCAATGGCTCCACCCGAGCAACCTGTGCCCATGGTGTAACGAATTTCGCCATACTGCTCAACAATCCGTTCCTTCACCATCATCAACGATTCAGCGGCAGTCACCAAATTCACGTTGTGACCCAAATTGGCCAGGGCCGTGGAAGTGGCAATAAAGCCGCGCCCCAAAGCCACAGTAATGCTGTCACCGAGCAAAAACTCGGCGCCGTCCGGTGCTGTACCCGAAATGTCGCCATTGGGCGGGTTGCCTGGGCCATAGGTGACGCCCACATTGCCACCATGGTGAATCAGTACTTTGCCATTCCACTGTGGTTGAGGCTTCCACGGTTGCCAGTCCTCGGCCGGGTTGAACAGTGTGCGGATTTGATAACGATCGCGGTTTTGCACACCCCGTTCGGTGCGAATGATGAAAGGCACAGTCACACCGTTGTCGGTTGTGGTCATCGCAATTTCACTGGCGGGCGGCGGGTTTTCAGGATCGTAAGGCAAGAAGGTGGGTGCAAATTCCTGTTCCTGGAAATTGGAATTGGTGAGTACGTGTTGCAGCTTGTTGGCAGGCAGATATGAAAAACTGAACACGGCCGGCTGATTGCACTGGGCATCCATGGTGCCCTCGTTGGTGCAGGTCCACGGTTGCACTTGCGGCCCGGAGAACACCGGCCCACCGTTGGGGTGGTTGGTGATGGTGGTCACTATCCGACCTGTGTTTTTCAACACTGCCATGATGCGGTTTTCACCCAAGGCCAAGCCCTGAATGCGACCCATGTAACGGCCATTTTCGCGCAGCGCAAACTGGTCGCTTACATCCACGGAGCCCAGCATCACTTTGACATTCTGCAAATTGGCAGGGTCTTCGGCCGTAATTTCAACCAAGGCATTGCCGTCGCTGATCAGGTCGGCACGATTGGACAAAACGCGAATGCCATCCCCTGGCTCCAGTTCGACTGGTGTTTCTTCGTTGGGGTTGGTGACCGTGGGGCCATCACCCCTAGCCAGAATGCTGGAATCATTGCCACCCAGGCAACCGGCAAGAAGCGCAAGCGTGCTGAGCGCCAGCGCGGACTGAAGTGTTTTGCTCATTTTGTATTGTAAGTTTGAATTGTCTCCAAACCTTCATACTTCAAGCCAACACTTTCAGATTCACCTTGTAAATCAGTTACTTACTTTATTTCGCACTTTACCTAATCACAGTTGCAGTTTATTACTGTCGGTGTTTTTTCGGCATGATGTGGATTAATCCCAAATCCATTTCCACCACACAGGGCTCGCCCTTTTTCAGGCCCAAACGCTGCGCCCCCGACACAGCCATCTTCAGCGTCTCGAACGGCGCCACATCCAAGGCCAAATCGATCAAGCTGAGTTCACCCAGGTCACGGTGCGCTTGAACATGCACAGGCAACACCACAAAACCGTCTCGCTGCAAATTGTATGCTGCCGGCTTCAAGGCCAGGCCGTCGGCATGCACCACCCAGTTCACCGGGAAACCAGGCGGAATCTTGCCTTTGTCTTTCACCCGAAGCTGATAGCTGTTGGAAAGAGTTGCCTGCTGGGTATCCAGCGCACGGGTCCATTGCAAATGCCCCACGCCGGCTTCCTGGCCAGGCCCAAGCCATGCCCCGTGAAACCGGTTTTGAATGCCCACCAGGTCGGCCACCCTGGAATTGCGGGGTCTTCGGTGCACATCAAAGGCTGGGCCCTCCTGTAGCACCTGACCTTGGTCCAGCACCACCAGTTTGTCGCACAGCATACGGGCTTCATTCAAGTCGTGGGTGACCAACACAATCGGGATATTCAGGTCGGCCCGCAGTTCGGCCAACAAACGGTACAAGCCTTCACGGTTCATTTGATCCACCGCAGAAAAAGGCTCATCCAGCAACAACAACTGGGGCTGACGCGCCAGGGCGCGGGCCAGCGCGACGCGTTGCTGTTGCCCGCCCGACAATTGTGCCGGTTTGCGCATGGCTTCATCGGAAGTCAGGCGCACGCGCTTGAGCCACTGCACCGCTTCAATAATTTGTTCACCCTTGGGCAAGTGTTGCAAGGCCAGCGCCACGTTGGCAGCAGCGCTTAGGTGAGGCATCAGGGCGTAATTTTGAAAGACCAAACCTACCCGACGCTGCTGGGGTGTTTGGAAAACACCCTTCTGCGTGTCGAGCCACACCTGCCCACCCACCTCAATGCGGCCTTTTGCCGGTTTCATCAAGCCCGCCAGTACACGCAATATGGACGATTTGCCCGCCCCCGATGGCCCCACCAAGGCGAGCAATTGCCCGGCCTCGCAAGAAAAATTTGCGCGCAGGGGCATGGGTTTTTGCTGCTCGATGTCGACCAGCAATTCACTTGGCCTGTTCGTAGTGACGCTCATGGCTTGCGCCTTTTTCGGCCAGACAACAACAGCGAAGTGGCCACCGCCACCAGCGAGAACATCAACAGGGCCAGCGACGTGGTGTTGGCAGCATTCAAGTCAAAACTTTGCACGCTGTCGTAAATTGAAATGGCCAAGGTTCGGGTTTCGCCAGGAATGCTGCCGCCGATCATCAGCACCACACCAAACTCGCCCAAGGTATGTACAAAGGTCAGCACCATGGCTGACAAAATACCGGGCCAGGCCAAAGGCAATTCCACCTTGGTGAAAATGGCCCAGGTGCTTAAACCACTCACCTGTGCAGCCTCGTTCAAGTTGTGGGGAATGGATTCGAATGCGCGCTGAATGGGTTGCAGCATGAAAGGAATATTGAACAACACGGAAGCGAGCAACAGGCCAGCAAAATTGAAAGTGAGCGAAATGCCCCAGGTGTTTTGAAGCCACTGCCCCACAGGCGAACCACCCCCCACCGCCACCAACAGGTAGTAACCCATCACCGTGGGTGGCAGCACCAGAGGCAGCAAAATGGCAGCCTCAATCCATGTGCGCCCTTTGAACGCTGTGCGAGCCAACCAGCGCCCCACCCACAAACCCACGGGCAACAACACCAGCAAAGTGCTAAGGGCCAATTGAATGGACAGCGAAAACGCAGACCAATCCATCATCGCCCAAGTACCTCGTCATAGCCGTATTTCTTGAGCACCGCGCGAGCAGGTGCCGTGTTCATGAAATCCGCAAATGCCTTTGCAGCCGGGTTATCGGGGCGAATCAATACCATGCCTTGCACCAAGGGTTGATGCCATTCACGGGGCACAAGGGCATATTGGGTGCGTACGGCCAACTCGGGTGCAAGGGCTAGCGACAACGCCACCAGCCCGGCCTGTGCTGCACCTGATGCCACGAACTGCGTAGCCTGCCCTATGTTTTCACCCATCACCAAGCGTGGCTTTACCTTTGCCCACAAATCAGCATGCATCAGCGCTTCTTGCGCACGCATGCCATAAGGTGCCACGGTGGGGTTGGCAATGGCCAGCTTGCTCAAGCGACCGTCCTTCAGCGCAGCGGCCAGGTCTGCCAAAGAGCCATCGGGTTTCAAACGAGTTTTACGCGGCAGCAACAACACCAAACGCCCCTCAGAATAGGGCAATACCGGCAATGCAGCCAGTTTTTCATCCACCAGCTTTTGGGGAAAAACCATGTCGGCAGACAAAAACACATCAAACGGCGCGCCCTGTTTAATCTGGCTATAAAAGTTGCCCGACGAACCATACGCCACCTTCAAGCTGTGCCCGGTGGCTTTGGTAAATTGGAGGGAAATTTCGTCCAGCGCGTAGCGCAAAGTGGCTGCAGCGGCAACTGTAGCGCTGCCTGCATGGGCTGCGCCCAGGCTGATCAGTAAAACAAAACAGGTCAATGTTTTCAACACAGTGTTTCGCCTACCTATTCAAAATTAAATGCTGCGCTGGTTCACACGTTTGGACAACTCCTCCGCAGACTCTACACGCTCGGAATAGCGATCAACCAGGTATTGCGCATGCCCGCGCGTCAGCAAGGTGAATTTCATGAGCTCTTCCATCACATCCACCAAGCGGTTGTAATACGGCGAAGGCTTCATGCGGTTGTTCTCATCAAACTCCATGAATGCTTTGGCAATCGAAGATTGATTGGGAATGGTGATCATGCGCATCCATCGGCCCAACACGCGCAACTGGTTCACCACATTAAACGATTGCGAACCACCGCACACCTGCATCACAGCCAGGGTTTTGCCCTGAGTGGGCCGCTTGGCGCCACCAGTCAGGGGCAACCAGTCGATTTGTGTTTTCATCACGCCTGTCATGGCACCATGGCGCTCGGGCGAGCTCCACACGTGGCCCTCCGACCAATCTGCCAACTCACGAAGTTCTTGCACTTTGGGGTGTTGCTCATTCGCCTCATCCACCAAAGGCAAACCTTCCGGGTTAAAAAACCGAACCTCGGCACCCATCAAGGTTAGCAAGCGCCCAGCTTCCTCGGCTGCCAAACGGCTGAATGAACGCGCACGCAGCGAGCCATACAAAATCAGAATCCGTGGCGGGTGCAACAAGCTGTCGCCCAGCAGGTCACGATCAGGCTGCTTGAAACAGTTGGCATCCAGGTTGGGCAAATCACTCGGGTTCATGACAACACCATTTCCTTCTTGTTTGAATTTGATTAAAACCAGGCCACCGACATTTCAGAAAAATAAATCACCGCCACATAACGCAATGTTTTTCCAATACCGACGAGCACAATAAACAGCCACAGGTTCACTCGCATAATACCGGCGACCAGCGTCAACGGGTCACCTCCAACGGGCATCCAGGCCAACAATAAACTCCAAACCCCATAGCGCTGAAACCAGGCCTGCATTTTCTCGATTTGCTCAGGCTTGAAGTAAAACCATTTTTTGTGCTGGAAGTGCAAAAGGTAACGCCCAAGCACCCAGTTCACCACCGAACCCAGGGTATTGCCCACTGCGGCCACGGCCAGCAACAAACCAGCGGGTTCACCAGCGCGAATCATGGCAAACAGAACCACTTCGGAATAAAAGGGCAAAATGGTGGCCGCCAAAAAAGCAGAGGCAAACAGCAAAAGATACGACATGGGTTACACGCGGAGGGAAGCTTGCTTGCATTGTTGCACAAGCCATTTGAACAGGCGCCGATGCTGCGGGCGGTACAACAAATATTCCGGGTGCCACTGCACACCCAGCCAGTGGCAGGGGCCGGTGGGCTCGATGCCTTGTACAAAGCCGTCGAGGTCGCGGGCTACAATTTGAACACCTTCGCCCAGTTGGTCAATCGCCTGATGATGCAGGCTGTTGATGCGCAAGCGGCTGGCGCGGGTTACCAAAGCCAAGCAACTGCTGGCCCGCAAGGCGGCGGTTTTACGTGGCAACACCGTGCCCCTGTTCGAGGTTAATTTACGCTTTGCGCGAATATCGATGTGCAGGCTGCCGCCCAAACTGACATTGATCAACTGGGTGCCCCGGCAAATGCCCAGCATGGGCAACTGGTGCTTCAAGGCCCAGGCAATGTGCGCCTGCTCCAAGGCATCGCGATCGGGGTCGTAATGGGCTTTGGGTGCTTCCTCCTCGCCATACAGGGAGGGGTGAATGTCATCACCACCACTCACAATCAAGGCATCAATTTGCGAAATCGGCCACGGATGCTTCACGCTAATGCGTCGGGCTTTGCCACCGGCCAGCCACACTGCCAACCAAATGCTGAACCACGACGGTGACCACCACTTGGCGTTGCCGGTTACACCGACAACAGGTTTTCGTGAATGTGCGCCAATTCCTGGTGCCAAGGTTCTTCCTTCAAGTTGATCAGGTTTTCGTTGTAATCAGTCCATTGTTCACACATGGACTTCAATGTGACCGGGTCCGCGGCCAGGTGTTCCACCACACACCAAATATTCCAGCTGTCGACCAAACCCCAACCGGCCTTTTCAATCTCACAGTTTGGCAAACGGTAATGAAAAGTGGGACGAGCATTGACACGCTCATCCTGAACCGCAGCCAACACACGTGCTTCATCGATCTGTTTGAACAAAGGCAGCAAATCCATGCCCCGGTTTCGGGTCGGGTTGTATTCCAGATAATCGTCAATGATTTGTTGCAAAGGTGTATCTGCCGTGTAGGTCATCACCTCCTGGATGTACTTTTTGGGATAGGTGTCGATATAAGGCGTTAACCGACGCAGTGTGTCCACGTCATGTGCCTTCATCAACCAGTACTGCGACACGCAATAGGCCTGCAAATAGGGCACCAGTGTTTTCGAATCCAGGGCAGGTAATTCGGTATTGATGTGCACACCAAATGCGTAAATCAGTGAATCGGAAGTACCCAAGGCACCGGCCTGTTGCAAGGCCTTCACCATGCCATCGAGCACCTGGAGTTGATCAACTGGAACAGGTGGGCAGACCACCTCAAGAGGCACAATTTGCCGAGCCAGATCGGTCATCAGCGCCAGTACCGCATCTTCACTTGCACCCTGCTCTTCAAGCCGCTTGCGTGCCATATTTTTGGCGAAACTCCAATCCAGTTCGATCTTGAAATCACCAAACTGCGGATGCCTTACCCTGCACTCGGCTTGGGTGTCTTTGATCACCTCGCCGTTGATAGCCTTCGCGACTGCATTGGCTGCTGTTTGCAAATCGAGCCCGGCAAACTCCAACTCGAACCCTGCACAGCGTACATCGCCCTTGGCATTGTTCATCCACGCGGGTTTGGCATAGTGCTTGTGCATTCAATGTTTCCCTGCAAAAAAACAAAAGCGATGGGCTGCTTACAAAAGCCCACCGCTGATCAATGGTTTTGTGGCTTTTTGGTGCTTACACCACCGTCAACTTTACATCCACATTGTTACGGGTTGCATTGGAGTACGGACACACCTGGTGCGCCTTTTCCACCAAGGCGTTGGCTGCGGCTTTGTCCATGCCTTCCAACTTGATGCTCATGTCCACAGTGATTGCAAAACCCACACCGTTGGGGTTGCCACCAATACCGACTGTGGCAGTAATTTCAGGCTCGGAAGGCAAGCTGATTTTGTCTTGCCCGGCTACAAACTTGATGGCTCCAATAAAGCAGGCCGAGTAACCAGCGGCAAACAATTGCTCAGGATTGGTGCCTGGACCGCCTGCTCCACCCAATTCTTTGGGGGTACTGAGTTGTACTTTCAAGCGCCCGTCTTCGGTGGCTGAGCCCCCTTCACGACCGCCGGTGGATGTGGCTTTGGTTGAGTACACGACTTGCATTGTTTTCTCCTGTGATTGGATGGATGAACAAACAAATAGTTATCGCAATAACTATTTGAAGAGACACTTCAATAAGAAACATCAATGATTGGGAATGTTATCGCAATAATTAATTACGGACAAGCAATCAGGCTTTCAACAGCCTTTCGCGCAGAGCATCCAATTCGCACTTCAATCGATGAATATCCATGGGTGTCATGCCACATTGCTCAACCACACACGCATAAACATCCAGTGCCTTTTCCCGAATCCGTTTGCCTTCGTCAGTCAGATAAATTTGCAGTTGTCTTTCGTCGTCAGCGCTTCGGTTGCGGGTCAGAAGGCCCTGTTCGGCCATGCGTTTGATGACTGGCGTGAGTGCACCGGGCTGTTGACCCAGTTGGCGCGCCACATTGATCAAGCTGACACCGTCTTCTTTCCACAAAATCATCATGACCAAATACTGTGGAAAGGTGAGGCCCAAGGGTTGCAGCAGCGGCTTGTAAACCTGGGTAATTGCCAAGGAGGTGGCATACAAAGAGAAACAAAGCTGGTTGTCTAGCGCTAAAGGATTCTCGGTTTTCATGTTTTTGGAGTTTTAACCAAACGATTGGGGTGCTTCAAGTGTAAACGCTTGAGCGAATTGAGTCATCTTTGTCTAAGTCAATCCAAGACAATCCGGGATAAATTCAGCAAATTTGACTCAAATCCCCCTCATCCGAACCCTTGTTTACACGCCACGCTCTTTAAACCAGTCCAAAGTCAGTTTCCAGGCATACGTGGCCGCTCGTCTGTCATAAGTGGGTCGGTAATCCGCATGAAAACCATGGTTTACCGCAGGGAACACCACGATTTCAGAAGCACTGTTGCCTTTGCCCAACTCGTTGCGCATTTTGTCGACCACTTCATCGGGCACAAAACTGTCTTCACCAGCATACAGGCCCAGCACTGGCACTTTCAGGTTTGCAGCCACATCAACCGGATCAGCCGGCTTGTTGGGGCCTTTCAAGCCAGCCAGCAGACCGTAATAAGCCACGCCTGCCTTAACTGCAGGGTTGTGATTGGCATAGAGCCACACGGTGCGCCCACCCCAACAGTAGCCCACGATCCCCAAGCGGGCAGTGTCGGCCTTGCCACTGGCTTTGGCAAAAGCCACCGTGGAATCGATGTCGGTCATCACTTGTGCATCGGGCACCACCGGCACCACCTCCTTCAAGATTGCATCAAGGCTCATGTTGGACACATCGGCCTCGCGGCTGAACAGCGCGGGTGCAATTGCATAGTAGCCTTGCTTGGCCAAGCGACGGCAAATATCCTGAATGTACTCGTGAACACCGAAAATTTCCTGAATCACGAGAATGACCGGAAAGTTTTTACCTTTGGCAGGCATGGCGCGGTAGGCTGGAATTTGTCCATCCTTTACAGGTACTTTCACTTCACCGGCGGTAATGCCCTGTGTGTCTGTTTTGATGGCTTGGGCAAACAGAGGCTCTGAAGCCACCGCAAAACCGCCTGCCAGCGAAGTGAGCAAAAAGCCCCGGCGACTGACGGTTGTTTCCTTGATTTTCTCTGCCAAGCCAAATTTCATTTGATCCATGTTCACTACTCCTGTGCTTCCTTGGGATTAAGCCTAATTACTTATCACGATAACAAACTATCACAACAGATCCACCGCTTTGGCAATTGAGTACGCTCTTTCTTGCGGATTTTTCACTTTCAATGCCGATTGAAGGCCAGGACTGTAATGCAACTTCAGCAATTCTTTGTAAAAGTCATATTCGTTTTGAATGCCCAACGCAGCACGGCGCATTTTCAACTGCGCCTCTTGAAATGCTTTGCGATGCTTGGGGTAATAACGTTCTACATGCGACAGGGCAAACACATCGGCGTACAGTTCCTCACGGTGACGGCGCCGCACCGGACCAAAATCGATTTGCTCATTCATCTGGACACAATGCCCTGATTCATGTGCGAAGAAGGCCTCGTAGACTACTTGCTTGGGCAAACCTTCAAAAAATTCCAGGTACTGCTCAAAGCTGTGCCATGTTTTATCGCGCGTACTGATAAAAAAAGTACATCGCTTCAGCGGCGCATTGTATTGAACCAGCAAGGGCGACTGATGTGGCGTTTCTTTTCCGATGAGTTTGAAATCGACGCCGTAGCCATACATGCGTCCGTAGCCACGTGCAACACTGCCTGCGATGTGATCAATCAATTCAGCGTCATCGAAATCTTCGAACCCATTGGCTTTCAATGGTTGCGAATAGAACGCCGCTGCGCCAAGCAGGAGCGCGCCAGCGCACCGCCAATGCAATGAACTACCCACTTGTTTGCCCCCTGCCTGTGTGTGGCTTATTTTTTCATCATGGCCTTGAATGCCTCGCAAGGGTCTTCACGGGGATGTGCCGGCACCTGCGCCAGTACATCGAATTGCTCAGAGCCACCCGCCTGCGAATTCTCAATGAAACCATACACGGTTGTTGTTTCTTGTAGTGTAACGGGCAACCAATGCACCACGCCGACATCTTTTTGAACATGGCCATTGCCCGCAATCAAAACCACATCGCGCTGTTCGGCTTGCTGCTCGATTACATTGGCCATCCAGACATCTCGGGCCACTTGCGCAGGGATCATCTTCTCGGCCACCTGAGGCGGCAACATATTGCAATGCCCTTCCACAATGTTTTGCCGGTGCTGTTCGGCCAGAGCCGTTGGCAAAGGCTTATTTAATTCATAGTGGGCAATCGTGTCAGGGTCCAGGGCAGCGGTATAGCCACCCTTCACAATCCGGTTTGCATCTTCGCGCGACACATTGGCCGCCAGCAAAGGCAATTGATAGTCCAGGGCCAGTTGAATCAGCGGTTCGTAAAGTTCCCACTGCCATTTTTCGACCCACGGCCTGGAGGTAATGCAGGCAGCGGTTTTACATTCATCTTGGGCGGTGCGCAACAAGCCTTGGTGTTCGCGATCAAACTGTTCCATGGCTATGGCGGGTCGCCAGCCTGCTTTCACTTTGCTGGCAATCAAGTTGTAACGGGCCCGGTGGGCTTGGGGATTATCATGAACCTCGCCCATAAGCCACACGGTTGGCGCAACTTGCGCAGCCGGCCGCGTAGCGGGCAGCGTTGAACAGGCGGCTGCCACCAGCACAGCGCACAGGGCGAACAAACTTCGTGTGGGTACTGCCATTGAACTTATCCCCCAGCCTGCACAGGCACTACAAAGTCAAACAAGGCCAGCTTGGGTTGTTGCACCTTTTTTTCAATCTTCACCAGCAAGGCTGGATTGAAAAAACTATCGCGCTGGTTCAATGGATGATCTGGAAAATAAAGTTGCGTGGTCAGCAAAGGGCTTGCCGGAGGCTGAACCTTTACATGAAAATGCGGTGTGCGCCTGAAACTGGAATTGCCGTAAGACCCGGGCACAAGAGTTTGAAAACGAAACCTACCCTGTGCATCCGTGATTTGATGCCCGCGCAGTTTAAAACCTGAGTTGTCGTAAACGCCTTGGGCATCGCAACTCCACAAATCGACAATTGCATCGGGAACGGGCTGGCATACGGTGCTCAATACCCTGCCCTCAAATATCAGAACTTCTCCGGGCAAACCATCGATCAAGTTGCTGCGCCGGGGAGTTTGCGGGGTGTAATACGGGCCTTCGATTTGACGGGGTGTAGGGCTGTCATCGCATGCAGGTGTTTGCGCCAAGGCACGGCGTTGACCAAACATGGGGCCTGCAAGCACAAGGCCTGCGCTGGCCTGAAGAATTTTTCGTCTGGATTTCAGCATGCCACCTCCTACTGCTTTTGGTGCTGAGTGAGTTCACTATAACCAAAAGCGGAGGTGGATGCACAGTGTTAACTATTTAGCCAGCTCACGGTTTTCGCCCAAATGGTATTGGGCGATTCCTTGCCGCTCATGATGCCAATGTGGCCGCCCGGGCCGATAAAGAATTCGGACTTCTCCGAGCCAACAACCTTGGTGATCGGCTTGCAGCACGCCACGTTGGCCAGGTTGTCCGATTTGCCTGCAATACCCAACACCGGGCAAGTGATGTCTTTGAAGTTGGCCACGGCCTTGCCCACTTTGAAGTGGCCGTGCGCTGTTTCATTTTCAAGCCAAATGCTCGCAAACCAGTCTCGCAATGCACCACCGGGGTAGGCCTCCAGGCTGTCAATAAATGCCGCCTGGTTGGCATGCTGGGCCACGAACTCACGGTCGTGCAACTGTGAAATCAGGTTCCAGTAACCTTTCAGGCTACCCACAGGGTCGAGCAATTTAAAACCGATCACGTTGGCCCAGCCCGGCGTGTACAGCAATTGGGCGGGCACCTTCCTAAAATTGATTCGGGCCGACTTCAGAAGGTTCGCCAAGCGTTTGTATTGTTGGCCGATGGCACCGTTGGCGTGGCCATCGATGGGCGTTCCATAGGTGACCACTTTGTTGATGTTTTCGTCTTTGAACAAGGCCGTGTAAGCCAAGGCCATGCCACCGCCCATACTCCAGCCCTGCAGATTCAGCTTTTTGGAACCACTGTGTTCACGCACGGCATTCAGGCACGCAGGCAAAAATTCCTTGATGTAATTCTCAAGGGTTAAACCTGCCTGTTTGCGCGTGGGCTTGCCCCAATCGATCAGGTACACATCAAAGCCCTGCGCCATCAGGTAGCGCACAAAACTGCGCTCGGGCAGCAAATCGTACACATACATGTTCACGGCCAGGGGTGCGATCAGCACAAGCGGAATTTGATTGCGCTTCTTGCTCACTGGCAGCGTTTGGTCACCTACGGTGATGCTTTCTTCAGTTAACGGCAAGTAATGACGAACGCTGTGAATGCCGCTTTGGTGAACAATTTCAAACGGCTGCAAACCCGCGCGAACCATGGATTCTGATTTGAACAAGCGATCCCAGCCATTGCTGGACATGTGGCTGATACGACGAAGGCTGAGTGCAGTGGACATGGCGGCAAACCTGATTGTGAAAATTATGTGTGTCAGATTCTAACAGCGCCCAAGCCACGGGGAGTGGTGTGGGCGCTCTAAAGTTACCTGACAGTCACATGAGTGCTTACTTCCACTTCAAACCCACGGTAACGCCCAGTAAAAACTGGCGTTCGCTGGCAGGCTCAAAGAACTGCCCTGCCCCCTGGTTCACAATCACTGACCCCACATACTCCTTGTCGAACACATTGTCCACACGGGCATAGGTGCGCACATTCCAGCCACCATTCAAAGGCCAGTCCTTGCTGGCGCGCAGGTTCACCACCGAGTAGGAAGGGGCAAACGCATCATTCGCATCGTTGGCAAACAGCTTGTCGACATACCGCAATTCTGTGGCTGCCTCATACAGGCTTGAAGGCTTGTAGACCAGCTCACCGAAGAAGGTTTTTTTCGGAATGCTGGGCAAGCTGTTGCCGGCCTGAATGCTGTTAACCGAGGTGTCGTAGGTGGCACGAATGTAATTCACCGCCGCATTGGCTTGCCATTGCCTGTTGAAAGCATGCTGCAGGGCCAGTTCCGCACCTTCGCGACTGGTCGAGCCAGCGTTCTGAAATGAGGTGGCACCACCGTTCGCAGCCAACACCACGATCTCGTTGTCGGTGTCTACCGTGTACAGCGCTGCATTCACCAAGGTGCCACCAAATTTGGCTTTAACACCAATTTCAAGTTGCTCACTTTTTGCGGCTTCCAGCTGGGAGTTGAAGTTTGGACTGGGTGGTGCAACTGACAAATACGCAGTTTCAAGCAAGGTGGGGGTCTCGAATCCTTCACCGTATGAAATATAGGTGTTGATGTTGGGTTGCAAACGGTAGGTGAAGCCCACATTGCTGGTGACCTCATCGTACTTTTTGCTGCCACTGCCGTCGCCGTTGCTCAAAAATTGATCATTGGATTCGATCTCGATGGACGAATTTCGAACCCCGCCCAGCACACTCAATTTGTCGGTGAAAAAATACTCCGCCTGCAGGTACTGATCGAACTGGCTGGCCGTGTTGGCCTCATCCCGGTTGGGTGTGGTGCTGGCACCAAAAAAGCCCAAACGAGCCTGCTCCAGTTCACCGACGGTCAAGCCCGCATTCAAAAACAAGGGTTTCCCAAGCAGGCTGGTTTGGTGCCCAAATCGCAGGTCGGCGCCGCTGTATTCGTTTTTCAAATCAATCACCGCAGTGCTGGCCAACACCTGGCGAATCTTCCTGTCCCCGTAATAAGGGCTGAAAGTGATATTGGTGCCGGGGCTGAACTTGTGCTCCAACACAATGCCTGTTTGGCTTTGCTCCACTGTTTTATTGGTGTTGTTGGCCACCGTGTTGGTGCCAGCCTGCCGGCGGTTGCTGGCCAGTTGGGCAGCGGTCAAGCCAGCCGGGTCTTGCGCCAGTGGAATGTCCACATAATTCACCACCCAACTCAGCCTGGTGTCGCTGCTTAAATTCCACACCATTTTGCTGTTGAAATTGTCTCGACGTGCTTTGCTGTGGTCGCGGTATCCATCGGTTCGGAAAGTGGATGCATCAATCACAATGCCCACTTCCTCATTGCCCTTGTTCAGCTTGATACCGCTTCTGCGGGTGCTGTCGGTTCCAAATATCTGGTTCACCTCCAGCTCAGTGCCCACGCGCGGGTTCTCGGTGGTCAGCAAGATCACGCCGCCCGAGGAATTGCCATACAGGGATGAAAACGGCCCGCGCAGCACTTCTATTGACTCGGTTGAGCTCAAACTGAAGTGGGAAATTTGGCCGGAACCATCCGGCATGGTGGCGGGTATGCCATCGGAAAACAAACGCACGCCTCGCACCCCCGAGGTGGCCCGCGCCCCAAAGCCCCGAATTGAAATTTGCAGGTCTTGCGCAAAATTATTGCGGTTGTTGATGACCAAACCCGGCACACGGGTCAGTGTTTCCGACAAATTCACTTGAAAGCTGGCCGCTTTCTCCAGGGTGTTCTGGTTGATCTTGTCGACCGAGGCTGGCACCTCAAACGGGTCGCGTGCTTCGCGGGTGGCCGAGACCACAAAGGTGTCCAGGTTTTCGGTTTGTGCCAGTGCGGGTTGCGTAATACTGAGGGTGGCCAAGGCGGCAATTAAGGGTGTACTGCGGTGCTTCATGAACAATGTCTCTTGAATGTTGTTGTTGACAGTGCGGCAAGCTTGACCGAAAGGGCTCGTGAAATTTTCCCGATCGTCAAGAAAAGTGGAATATTTCCTCTGCCTCTACACTGCCTACTCTTTGTACAATCATAGTAACAACTGTTAACCCCACAATAAAAGTTAGGAGACACCCGCATGTTGCATGCACTCGAAGTGCTCGCGTTACGCATTTATATGGCCATTTTCAAAGTGGTCACTGCACTGATGCCCTTCAAGTGGCCCCGCATGTTCGAAGGCACCGGTTCCTCACTGGACTTGGTTCGGCACATGGCCGACGCGGGCCACCGCAATGTATTGATCGTGACCGATGCTGTGTTGGTCAAGCTTGGCGTACTTGAAAAAATGAAGGCTGAGCTTGAAACCCAGGGCGTGAAGTACGTGGTGTATGACGGCGTGGAACCCAACCCCACTGTGGAGCAAATTGAAGCCGGTTATCGCATGCTGATGGAAAACGGCTGCCAGGCCATTTTGGCAGTGGGCGGAGGAAGCCCCATTGATGCCGCCAAAATGATTGGTGCCCGCGCCAAGAACAACAAGCCTGTATTGAAACTGACCGGCTTGCTGCGGGTGCACAAGGGCATGATTCCCTTGTTTGCCGTACCCACTACCGCTGGTACCGGTGCAGAAGTCACCATTGCGGCCGTGGTCAGCGACACAGAAAACAAACGCAAAGTAGCCGCCATGGACATTCGCTTGTTGCCCACGGCCGCCGCGCTGGATGGATCGCTCATGACCGGCTTGCCTGCGCACATCACCTCGGCCACGGGCATGGACGCCTTGACCCACGCTGTGGAAGCCTTTGTATCACGCAATGCCACCCGAAAAACCAATGAAAAAGCCCTGGAAGCAACCCAGCTGATCATGAAGCACCTGGAAACTGCTGTTGCAGACGGCAGCAACCTGGAAGCTCGCCAGAAAATGGCTCGGGCATCGCACCTGGCTGGCATTGCTTTCACACAAGCCGGAGTGGGTTATGTGCATGGCATTGCTCACAAATTTGGTGCCTTGTACCACACGCCCCATGGCCTGGCCAATGCCATAGTGATGCCCCATGTGCTGGACTATTCCCTGCCCAACTGTGCCGACCGCCTGGCCATTCTGGCCCGCGCGTGCGGCATTGGTGACAAAGGTGCCGACGACGTACACCTGGCCAGGGCCTTTATTGCCCGTATTCGCACCATGAATGAAAAGTTTGGCATTCCAACCCAGCTGGCTGCCTTGAAAGCAACTGACATTCCCACTGTGGCCAAGTCTGCAATCGCAGAAGCCCGCTTTACTTATGCGGTACCGCGTTACATGAATCAGCGCGTCGCCGAGTCAGTGATCAAGAACCTGCTGCCTACCCAATAAATTATATTTTTGTGACACTGTAACTTCCTTCTCGCGTCAGCGATCTATAGCGTAGACCATCCGGCTCACCGGGTGGGTTGCGAGATCGATGACCATCAAAAGAAGGATGCAGGAAATGAGAACAGCAATTGGTTTGGCAGTTGTTGCGGCACTGGCCGCCCTTGGCACACAAACAGCGGTCGCTCAGACTGCAATTCCCAGCGAACCGGCCAACGCAGTGAATTTGGTGGACGGCCTTGAAGGTGTGTTTGGCACGCATGCGGGTTCGCGCCGGTCAGGCGCTCGCGGCGTTTGCGCAGCGGGCACATTCACAGGCAACAAGGCAGCTTCGGCCGTTTCCAAAGCGTCTGTTTTTTCCGGCAAACCAGTGCCGGTTACCCTGCGCTTCTCCGTGGGTGGCGGCAATCCCAATGCGCCTGAAAACGGCAAAGGCGTACGCGGCCTGGCCGCCCAATTTGACTTGCCGAATGGCGAGCAATGGCTGATGGCCAACATTTCATCCCCCTTCTTCACGGCTGCCACACCCGACGGTTTCCTTGCTTTCCTGGAGGCACGCAAGCCAGACCCTGCAACTAAAAAACCGGATCCTGCAAAGATAGCAGCGGCGGCCGCCAAGTACCCTGACTTCAAACCGCAAATGGAATGGGTTGCCAAAACTGGCGTACCTGCCAGCTACGGTGCAGTGAACTACTGGAGCGCAAACGCATTCAAGTTCACCAATGCAGCAGGCAAAACCCAGTTCGCAAAGTGGATGTTTGTACCCGTGACAGGCCAGGAATTCATTGCCGAAGACAAACTGGCGACACACGCCAAGGTGTTTCTTGAAGATGAACTGAAAGGCCGAGTGTCACAAATTCCAGTGGAATTCGACATGGTGCTGCAACTGGCTGAAGCTGGAGACCCCACCGACAACGCCACTGTGGCCTGGCCTGACGACCGTAAAAAAGTAGTGGCCGGTCGCCTGAAAGTAACCGCAGTGACAGACAAGTCCGCTTGCGACGGCATCAACTTCAACCCACTGGTATTGCCCACCGGTATCGAAGGATCGGATGATCCTTTGCTTGCAGCACGGGCAGGCAGCTACGCAGTGTCACAGGCACGTCGTTTGGCCAAATAAACGACTTTCCCTTTTAGCCTGTACACTATTGGCCGGTTCCCCCTCCAGGGTTCCGGCTTTTTTTATGCGGTGCACAGCAGTCCACAAGGAGCAGTACATGGAATTATTTGACGCAATTTATCAACGCCGGGCCATCAAGGCATTTGATCCCGAGCACATCATCTCCGCAGACGATGAGAAAAAACTGTTCGAGGCCGCCATTCAGGCACCGACCAGTTTCAACATTCAGCATTGGCGTTTCGTGGTGGTACGCGACAAGGTCCTGCGTGCAGAAATGCGCAAACTGGGCAACGACCAAACCCAAATCACGGACTCATCCTTGCTGGTCATCATGACCGCCGACATGAAAGCCTGGCAGAAAGACCCTTCACGCTATTGGGTGCAGGCGCCAAAAGAAGTCGCAGATTTGCTGGTTGGCTGGATGGGACCTTTCCACGATGGTCGCGATTGGTTGCAGCGCGATGAAGCCCAACGATCCATTGGCATGGCCATGCAAACGCTGATGCTGGCCGCCAAAGGCATTGGCCTGGATTCCTGCCCGATGATCGGATTTGACATTGAAGCGGTGGCCAAGTTGATCAACTTGCCTGCTGACCATGTGATGGGCCCCATGGTGGCCATTGGAAAAGGAACCAAAGCGCCTTGGCCAAAGCCCGGCCAGCTCAGCCTGGACGAAGTACTGGTGAACAACACTTTTTAAGCGCCCCCGCTTCAGGGCTTCAAAAGTGACTAGTGTCGGTTACACGACACAGTACGTCACATGGAGCCCTGTCCTGAATCTGTGCCAACAACGAAGCAGTAAGAATCAAAGGAGACACACACAACAAGTATTCACAATGAACATCCATTTGCATCGCACAACTCGCGCTGTCACAGTTTTGCTGGCCGCAGCCACTTTGGCAGGCTGCCTTGGCGAAAGCAGCGATCTGACCCAAACCGACAATCGCACCAACCCCAATGAAAACCCCGGCAACGCTGAGTTTGTTGACACCGCAGGTTTGCAATGTGCGCTAAGCGATCCAAACCTGTTGATCGGTGAAGGGCAAGACAGCCCCTCCCTGACCCCAGCCAGTACACCGAACAGCAATATTCAACCCAGCACTGGTTTGAACAGTGGCGCTTGCAAAAACAACACCGCATTTTCCATGGGCACGGGTATTGTCGACATCACTGGCCCCGCGGCGGGTTCTGTGATGATGGGTTATGAAAGCCCCACCCACGCCAGCCTTGGCCTGCACACCCGCCAGTTTTCCCGCGCGTATGTGATTGGTTCACCATGCAACGGTAACCGCGTGGTGTATGTGGTCAACGACCTCGGCATGATTTTCCATGCTGTGCGCCAAGGGGTTTTGAACAAGGTGGCAGCCGATGCTCAATTGGCACCGTTCTACAACGAGCAGAACATCATGCTAAACGCCACCCACACCCACGCCGGACCCGGTGGCTATGCGCACTTCACCGCTTTCAATGCGTTCCGTTTGGGGCATGACGAGGAGGTTTACAACTTCATCGTAGACGGCATTGTGGAAGCCATTCGACGTGCACATGCCAACCTGCAAGCCAACCCAGAGCCAGGTCGCCTGTTGGTCAACAATGGTGAATTGTTGAATGCCAATGTGAATCGCTCTGCGATTGCATACGATCAAAACCCGCAAGAAGAACGCAACCAGTACTTGAACCAGCGTGGTGAAAGCCAGAATGTGAACAAGGAAATGGCACTGCTGAAACTGCGCCGCGCCGATGGCACACCCATCGGGCAAATCAACTGGTTTGGTGTGCACCCCACCACCACAGGCAACACCAATCCCTTGATTTCCTCAGACAACAAAGGTTGGGCAGCATTGGCCTTTGAAAAATTGATGGGCACACAATACGAGGCACCGGCCGGGAAAGACACTTTCGTGGCTGCATTTGCACAAACCGATGAAGGTGACAGCAGCCCCAATATTTTCTTCAAAGACAAACCTTTTGAGGAACGTGGTGGCTCTACCGATGAATTGAAGGCTGTGGAAATCAACGGCAGCAAGCAACTGGCGCGCGCACTGACCCTGTACCGCGATGCCAACCAGTTGGTGCGTGGTGGAGTGAATTTTGCACAATTCCACGTGAAGATGGACGAAGTGGAAATTACAGACCCCGTGGTGCTGAATTCACTGCGCCACCCAGAATCACTGAACAGCGCCGTGAAAAAAACCTGCACCGCCGCCATGGGCGTGTCATTTGGTGCAGGCGCTGAAGACGGCCCTGGCCCCACAGTGGAAGGCGCGAGCTGCAACGGCCGCACCGACCCGGCCCGCCTCACCCGCGACCTGGCTGCGCTGGCCGCAGGCAAACTGCCACCGGAAATATTGGCCACCGCCGTGCTGTGCAACCTGAATGACCTTCCATTTGACGCGGTGCCCGCTGGCACCAGCCTAAGTTGCCAAGCTGAAAAACCCGTGCTGTTTGTACTCGGCCCGCCCCTGAACTTCAGCAACAATGTGCTGCCATTTCAGTTGTTCACCATTGGCAATGTGGCAGTGTTGGGCTTGCCTTGGGAAATTACCACCATGGCCGGGCGGCGCATTCGTCAAACTGTGCTGGAAGTGTTGGAGCCACAAGGCATTGACCAGGTGATCATCAGTGGCCTGAGCAATGATTTTGTCAATTACCTCACCACGCGTGAAGAATATTCCATTCAGCAATATGAGGGCGCCTCCACGCAATTTGGACCCTGGACGCTGGCCGCCGTGCAACAGGAAAGCCGCAGGCTGGCCCTGTCATTGGCCCAGCAAAATCAACCGCCTGCCGGCCCACCCCGCACAGTGACCAGCAACCCGATTCCCCGCCCACCCTATGTGCCGTTTGATCAGGCCCCCAGTGCCGCATTTGGCGATGTATTGGCCCAACCCACACCCACGGTGACGGCCGGCAACACGGTGACCGCACAATTTCAAAGCGCTCATCCGCGCAACATGAAAACCCGTGGGCTGGCGATTGTGGAAGTGGAGCGAATGAATGCGAACGGTGAATGGGAAAGTTTTACCCACGACCGTTCGCCCGAACTGATTTTCCGCTGGCAGCCCTTCGAGCCCACGCCGTACTTAAGCCCGATTCCATTGCCCGGCTTTGTATCCTCCGCCTTGGCGGAATGGAAAATTCCGGCCAACACGCCTGCGGGTAAATATCGAATCAAGCACCGGGGTGTTGCCGTACCAGCGGGGTCGCCCGAGCCATTTGAAGGTGTGAGCGAGGCGTTTGATGTAACGGCTACAGGTGCCACCTGCAGTGACGGGAGAAGAATGTGATTCATCCATTTTTATTGAGCGTTGCGACTGTATCGCTGTTGCTGTCCGCATGCGGTGGAGACTCAAGCAGCACCAGCAGTGCTGCCACACGAGTAGGCGCGAGTGCCGCCAATACCAGCAACCCGTTCCCGGGCTACCAAAGCACTTTGTACACAGGCACCAGCAATTGGTTGTGTCACCCCGATTTGATGGGAACCAGCAACGTGTGCAACGGCAATTTTGACAGCACTGCAGTGGCTGCAGATGCCACTGCTACCACACTAAGCTACGCATCTGCCACAGCGCCCCAAGTGGATTGTTTCTACGTCTACCCAACCACCAGCATCGACCTGATGGGCAACTCAGACTTGAATGATGACTTGCAAGAACAACAAACCACTGCACTGCAATTTGGCCGTTATGGCGAGGTGTGTCGTCAGTTCGCACCCGTTTACCGACAGCGCACATTGACCGCGCTGGGCCTGACCACATTCACGGGTGCACTGGGCGGTATCGACATTGCACCGAATGCCGGTGAAGTGGCGTATGCCGATGTACTGGACGCCTTCAAGGAATACATCGCGAATCAAAGCGATGGACGCGGTTTTATTTTGGTGGGGCACTCTCAAGGTTCGGGCATTTTGCGCAGGCTGATTGCAGAGGAAATTGAAACCAGACCCGAGCTGATGAGCCGTTTCATTTCAGCCCACATACCCGGTACCAATGTGCTGGTGCCCAAGGGTCGCGATGTGGGCGGATCGTTTCAAACGGTACCCGCTTGTCGAAATGCCAACCAACTGGGCTGCGTAGTGGCCTATGTGACCTACCGCGCAGGCGATCCTCAGCTTGAAGATCCACGCTTTGGTTTAAGCGCTGAAGAAGGTCAACAAGCGCTGTGCACAAACCCCGCAGCACTGGCAGGCGGACAAGCAGATTTGTTTCCTATTGTGCCTCGCCAGCAGCCACCGGTATTTCGTGTGTTACTGATTCCACGTGGACCTGGCGGCCCCTACGCGAATCCAATCAGCAACTTCACCATTCCCACCCCCTACTACTCCATGCCCGGGCAAGTGAAAGGAGAATGCAAGGTGGGGCCGAATGGTGTCAGTTATCTTGAAGCGAGTATCGTGGCAAACCCCGACGATCCGCGCGCAGACGACTATCCCGGTGAATTTATTGGCGGATCGAATTGGGGACTTCACCTGATTGATGTGTCAATTGCGCAAGGCAATTTGGTGCTGCTTGCACAGCGTCAAGCGGCCAGCTTCTTGCGACAATAAAACGTTGCATTACTCCACATTCGTGCTGCATTCCGCAGCACTGGGTGTGTGGTGGCAGCGTACCTTTTTCAGCAGGCTCATCATGCGTTTGTCGTATACACCTTCCTGCGTCAACTGCACACGCGCCTGTTGCATCATCACATTGTATTTTTCCTGATCCACTGGTGTCACGTTCATCCAGTATTTGGCAGGCACCTGATTCTCAATCAGCCTGACAGCATCCAGCGCTTGATCAATAAAGCCCAAGCCAAACTTGCGCATTTTTTTCAAACGCTCATCGAGGTCCGGAATTTCTTTCTCCAAGCGCGTGCGGTTAATAATGGCCGAACCTGTCACGTTCAACAGCGGCATTTTGTACACACCACCCTTGGTGCCCAAGCCACGGTACAACTCGAGCGGTGCAAAGGCCACGGCGGGCGCAGCCACAATATCGACCACACCGTTATTAAATTTTTGCGCGAAGTTGGTAATATCGCTGGGCACAGCCTGTGCGCCCAATTGCTGAATCATTTTGGCCTGGCTTTTGTCCCAATCCATCACCGCCACTTTTTTGCCCGCAGCCTTTTCAATCGAGTCGATGGATCGGTCGTTCACCATCACATACGCTGCACCCAATGGGGCCATGCCAACCACCTGATACTTGCCTTGAATTGACAGGTCGTACAAAGCGTCGTTACCCATCAAAACCTGCAAAGCAGTTTTTACATGATCGTAAGAGGGCAGCGCACCCACTGCATCAAAGCTGCCCATGAACTGATTGAACAAACGCGCACGCAAGGTGGTAATGCCCACCGCCTCGCATTGCCCTGTCCTGAAGGACTCGGTGGCCACCGTTTCATTGGTGTGAGGAATCAACTCGGCGAACACATTCCACTTGCGTGCTTCCAAAGCAATGTCTTGCGCCACGCTGAACACCGGCCCAGCCTTGCCCAAAATATCGAAAATGCAAATCTTGATGTGCAGTGGCTTGTCCAATGGCTTCATCTCTTTCATAAGCTGGCGAGAGACATTGCCGATGAGGTTGGGCGGAATTTCCGGTCCCTTGACCTGTGAAAGTGCAGGCGTGGAAGCCGCAGTTCCAACAAAGGCCAGTGAGGCAAGCAGAAAGCGGGTGAGCATGGCGGTGTTCCAGTGAAGGGAAAAAGTACTGCAACACAGATGTAACTGAGCGGTTACATCATCAGCCATTCGCGGCGCATGGTCAATCATGCGCCGCAACATGCTCTGTTAAAAATCCAGCGAAGCAGACACTGTCAAGGTACGCGGGTTGCCAATCGTCAAGTAACCCGAACCAGGGAAGCCACCCGCAGAGGCCCAGTAATTCCGATCAGTCACATTGTCCAAACGGGCTCGCAGTGTCAACGCTTGCGCATTGCCCACCGGCATCACATACCTGACACCCAAATCAAGGCGAGTCCATGATGGCACCTCTTGTGTATTGGCTGCATCAGCGTACTGACTGCTGGTGTAAATTGCCCTTGTCTCGAATGCAAGCCCCTGCACCTGCGCCGGGCTCCATTCCAGCCCCACGTTGGCCTGTGTTGAAGGGGCGCCAATCGCATCGCGGCCATCAGCATCGGTGTTCAAAATACTCACGCCACCAAGCACGGTGACTGTTTTGCTGGCTTTGCCAAACGCCATGAGTTCCAGGCCTTCATTGGTTTGGTCGCCTACTTGTGAAAAAGTATTGGAACTGTCAATGCCGTAGTTGGGCTTTTCACTTTGGAACACCGACACTGAACCACCCACGCTGCCGCCGTCATATTTCACGCCCAGCTCAACCTGCTCAGTAATGTAAGGTTTGAACACAGTTCCTGCATTGGCCACAGGTGCACCTGCGCCAGTAGTGGCAGGTGCGGTGTCACCCTTCACCAGTCCTTCAATGTAGTTGGCATATACCGAGTACTTGGGGCTAAGTTTGAATACCACGCCCGCCACCGGTGTGGTGGCATTCTCAGAGTAATTGGCGGTTTGCTCACCGGTGTTTCCATTAAAACTGGTGGCTTCAATTTGCTGGTGGCGCGCCCCCACGGTCAGCAACAATCGCTCACTCAAAAACGCCATGGTGTCTGCTACAGCGAGGCTTGAAGTTTCTGTTTTCTCGGTCAGCAAAGGATTGTTGAAATTGCCACTGGGGAATGCGCCCAATGCGGGTTCGGGAACTGCTGTTGGATTGTAAATATTGTTCGAGAAACCGGTAAAGCTGGAAAAATCGAAAGCATTTTTTGACTCAAGTTCAAACACTGAAGCGGTGGTACTCACGGTGTGCTTTACCCCAGCCGCGTTGAACTTAAAGCGCAAACCTGCTTCGGCAGTTTGCACGGAGTCTTCACGAACATTTGCAAAACGCAAGGCGTTGGTATTCCCCTGTTCATCCACCACGGTGGGGTTGGAAAAATTCCCGGCCTCGTTGCTTTCCCTTGCACCACCGGCCAACCAGCCAGTCACCGTGTCATTGAAATCATATTCAGCACGTACAGTGCCGAATGTGTCCTCTGCGTTGGAGAAGGTCCAGGGCTGCGCAATGCTGCGGTCTGCACGCAGTGTGGTTGGAATGGCGAGGCCTGCGGCGATTGTGATATTGGGCTGCGAAGCCTGAAGCTTGTGCTCTTGATAGCCCACATCTGCGGAGATTCGCAGATGGTCACTGCGAAAATCTGCGCCCACTGCGAACAAGGAAAGTTCACGCGACTCTCCTTCAACATTGGTGTCGCCATCGCGCCTGGCAATGGTTGCCCGCATGCCGGTAGACCCATCGTTGAAACGGCGAGCAAAGTCGCCAGCCAGGTAAGTTTCTCCACCATTCTGCACACCCACTGTGGCCTGGTTAATGTCGTAGTTCGGCGCGCGCTTGGGCACCACATTGATCGCACCACCCAAGCCACTGCCGCCGGGCGCTGCACCATTCAAAAACGCGTTCGCGCCACGCAGCACTTCAACGCGTTCGATCAATTCTGCGGCCAGATATTGCCTGGGCAGCAGACCATACAATCCGTTGTACGACATGTCGTCCGAGAAAATGGGCAGGCCGCGCACCAGGTACACCTGCTGAAAATTACCGAAACCACGCGCCACGCGAACTGCCGGATCGTTCAACAACACATCGCCAACGCTGGATGCTTGTTGGTCTTGAATCAACTTCGAGGTGTAGCTGGTCAGGTTAAACGGCGAATCCATATTTGATTGCGTGCCCAACAAACCCACACGTCCGCCTGTGGCCACTTGGCCCCCTGCGTATTCAGGTGCAAGTCCGTCGGCTGAGGCATCGGCACTGGCATTGACCTGCACTGCAGGTAACTCGTTGGCTTGGGCGAATGCGTTGGATGACAGGGCTGAAAATACTGCGAGAGCCAAGAAGCTGACTTTGGGATTCTGGGAGATCATGAGAAACTTCGGAGAATGGACAATCCACCAATTATAATGATAACTATTATCATTTGTATTAACGAATGTTAATTTAAGTACATGAGAACTGCCCTGCGACCTTGGCTAGATACTTTTTACCAACAGGAGTCCCGCCGAATTCTGGCCACCCTCATTCGCTTGCTTGGCGATTTTGATGTGGCTGAAGAAGCCATGCACGAAGCATTTTCAATTGCATTACAGCGGTGGGAAGTCGAAGGCATCCCCACCAACCCAAGGGCCTGGATGGTGTCCACCGCCCGATTCAAAGCCATTGATCAAATCCGCCGCCGTGCAAAATTCGACACCTCGTTTGAAGACGTTGCCGACGATCTCGCCGAGCAACTACACCATGAACCCGATTACGCCGACGAAACCATTGAAGACGATCGCTTGCGGTTGATTTTCACCTGTTGTCACCCCAGCCTGTCACCTGAAGCCCAATTGGCGCTCACCTTGCGGGAGGTGTGCGGGCTTTCCACGGAAGAAGTCGCCAGCGCATTTTTAAGCACTACACCCACCATGGCGCAACGAATTGTTCGCGCCAAAACCAAAATTCGCGATGCCAAAATTCCCTACGAAGTGCCTCAAGCCGATCAGCTTCAAGAACGTCTGCATGCCGTACTGCATGTGATCTATCTGGTGTTCAATGAAGGCTACTCGGCCTCGACCGGCGAAGCATTGATTCGCAAAGAACTCTGCAGCGAAGCTATCCGCCTTGGGCGCCTGCTGGTACAACTGTTGCCAGAACCCGAAGCTGTGGGGCTGCTTGCCTTGATGTTATTGAATGACTCCCGCCAGGCAGCACGTTGCACACCCAATGGTGATCTGATCTTGCTGGCAGACCAGAACCGCATACTCTGGAATCAGGCCCAGATCCGCGAAGGCTGCCAGTTGGTGTTGCAGGCCTTGGCCACACGCCGATTTGGCGCATACACGCTGCAGGCAGCAATCAGTGCTGTCCATGCCGAAGCCCCCAGCGCGGAAAAAACAGACTGGATACAAATTGTTGGCCTTTACGATGCGCTGCTGGAGCACACCCATTCGCCGGTTATTGCATTGAATCGTGCCGTGGCAGTGGCCATGCGCGATGGCCCGCAAGCCGGTTTGGCACTGGTCGACGAGCTGATGGCGCAAGGCCACCTGCACGACTACCACTTGGCCCACGCCACACGCGCAGACCTGTACAGGCGAATGGGCCGCCTGAAGGAAGCCCGAAACGCCTATCAAGACGCGCTTCGCTTGACTCGACAAGGGCCGGAGCAGCGCTTTTTACAACAACGTCTGGATGACTTGGGCAGCCTGAAAAATTAATTAAAAAAAATTTCAAACAATGTCGATTTCAGAAAGTGCCGTTCGACTAATTCATGAAACCCCCAACTAAAGGAGAAACCATGAACGCAATCAAGGCAGTGCTGGAAAGCTGGCAACAATCGGTGGTCGACGAAGACTTGGAAAAAATCATGAGCCACTACAGCGAGAATGTGGTGTCGTTTGATGCAGTCAAAGTGCTGCACATCGTCGGCAAAGCGAATTACGCAGAACACTGGAAATACTGCATGCAGTTGTGCGGTGGCGGCATCATCTTTGAAATTCATCAATTGAACATTCAAAGCAGCGGCGAACTGGCCTTCTGCCATTACCTGTCGCGTTGTGGTTCGGTTCAAGACTTTGGCAATGAAAACGTTGGCTGGATGCGTGCCACCGTGTGTCTGCGTCAGGAAAAAAATGAATGGAAAATTGTGCATGAGCATTTTTCTTCGCCATTCGACCCTGAAAGCGGTAAAGCCATTTTCGATGCCCAACCTTGAGAGGCAACCTGCCATGAAATACCTTTGCCTTGCCCATGAGGAAGAGGCCCTGTTCAAAGCCATGCCACATGAAGAATGGCTGGCTTTGAGGCAGGAAACATTGAGTTATGTGGAATCCTTGAAAGCAAGCGGCCACTTGATTACCACCCATGCACTTCAGAGCGCCAACCATGGTGTGCTGGTGCGGGTGCGCAATCAAAGGTTGGTAACAACCGACGGGCCCTTTGTAGAAACCAAGGAACAACTGGGTGGTATTTTTCTGATTGAAGCCCATGATTTCAACGAGGCCTTGCGAATTGCATCGCAATGGCCCTCTGCGCGGTTGGGTACGATCGAAATTCGTCCGATTGAAGAATCACTTCGCGAAGATTGTCGCTACGGAGATTGAATATGAAATATCTGGCCTTGGTGTATTACGACGAGAACATCATGAACAGCATGTCGCAACAGGAATGGGATGCACTGAACAACGAGTGCATCGCCTGCGTTGAAAATTTAAGCCACAAGGGGCACTTCATCACAGGTAGCCCTTTGTTGCCAGTCAATACCGCCACTACCGTGCGGGTTCGAAATGGCAAGACCCACACGACTGATGGCCCCTTTGCAGAGACCAAAGAACAGCTCGCAGGTTTTTACATGCTGGAAGCCCAAGACCTGAATGAAGCGATTACGCTGGCCGAGAAAATTCCGCCCGCCCGTTATGGCTCAATTGAAGTGCGCCCTGCACGGGAACTGGTGAGCCATGGAAATGCCGCAGGAGGCAAGCAAACTGCCTGATCTGTGTTTACTGCCGCTAAATTACATGGACGTGTTTAATTGCGGTGGCAAGTGACTCACACCATTGAAACTGAGTAAGCTGACTTTGCCTTTTGAATACAGTACCTCGGTGAGCGATGCATTTCGAATTACACGCAACAGGCTGTACCAACTGGAGTTGGGAAGATTCATGACTTCACACACCAGCGCGGCGATCGACCCCGCCGAGGTCACGACCAGTTGAGTTTGCCCTGAAGCTTGTTGCGCCTGTATGTGCGAACTTAACCAATCGCGCAACTGTTCACGAAATCCGCCAAGGCTTAATCGCCCCGGGATACGCACGTCACCATTGGCCCAGGCCCGGCAGGTTGCATCGTAATCACGCAGCACTTCAAGGCGTGACCGACCCGAATCGAGTGCCATACTGCGCCCAAGCAATTGCTCTGCTGCACTGAAAATTTCTTCACCCTCGGCAAACTCATCCAATGCCTCAGATTGTTTGCCAGAAATTAGATACCCGCTTTCCTTGAGCAACAAGTTTGCGGTGTCAGCCTGCCTTTGTCGGGGTCCGTGCAACACCGCATTTGGATGTATGCCTTGATTGCGCATCCACAGCCCGGTGGCTCGCGCCTGGGCTTGTCCCAGTTCCGACAAAGCATCGTAACGCGCGGCCCCAAACGAGGCCTGACCATGTCGCATCAACACCAAGGTGCTCATACTTTGTGGCTCGTCAGTATTTTGGGGTTGCTGGCCAGCAAACGGTTTTTACCCACAACACGCAAGTGGCTCAGTACTTCAGTACGCTCTGGGTTGTGAGGGTCTGCAACACCAGCACGAATGCGGGCCGCCAATACACGGTTTGCCCGGGCCACATCGAATACAGGTTCACCTAATACTTCGGCCAATCCGCGTTGCTCTTCTTCCTCAAGTGCGGCGCCTTGCTGCAACTCACGCTGCGCAATCGACATGGCATTCATCACCATCAACACATCTCGCTTGGCATCACCCTGCAACATAGGCAACACTTTGCTCTTAAGCAGCTCGCGCGCGCACTGCAAAAGCAATTCACCAGTGGGTTGTTCACGCATCAGTTGTGCTCCGTCATGTTCAAAATTTCCCATTCCAGCTCCGGCACAATGTGGCCAGTCAAAGCCAGCAACAGGGAGTTTTCTTGCCCGGAACAAAAGCGTTGTGCCTGCTCAATGGCCACCACCGCCCAACGCACATGGGCCATCACTTCCCAATAATGAATTTGATCTCGATCAATCGTGCGACCAGATTCGACCTCATAACCGTGGTAAAAATGTTCGCGCAGACCAATGCCGCCTGCCGGTAAATCGTCTTGCCCAAAGCGCCAGCATTTCGCACAAAACCAGCCAACGTCCTCCAGCGGATCGCTCCAACCTGCAAACTCCCAGTCCAGAATACCGGTCAGCCCATGTTCATCCACCATGTAGTTGCCGGTGCGAAAATCGCCATGAGCCAGGGTAATCAAGTCGCGTGCTGGCGCGTGGCGCTCAAGCCAGCGCAAACCCCATTCCAGTGCCGGGTAAGCGGTGTGGTGTTGATCCAGAAACTCGCGATGGGTATTGATCCGATACTGCGCGGGCGATTCAGCGTAAGTGCGCAAAAAATCAAGCGCTTTCTGGGGTGGCCTGATCGAATGGATACGCGCCAATTCTTTGCCCAAACGATGAGCCAGTTCAACACGATCGGGTGCGTAAGTGGTGTTCTTCACCAATACATGGCCAGCCGCTGTGCCGCCTATTCTGCGCATCACAAAAAACGGGCGCCCAAACACGGAAGTGTCGTTGCACAAACACAAGGGTTGCGGTACGGTTACACCTGCATTGAACACGGTTTGCAACAAAGCGAATTCCTGCGCACGACCGTGGCTGATGGCCACACCTGCAGTGGGTGAATCGCAACGCAATACAGTGTTCAATCGGCCACCTTGAGTACTTCCATGAACACCACCAGTGACCTGCAAATCCAGTGCCCAGTTTTCTTGTACAGCACCACCGGAAAGCAATGCTGCTTGCAAGATTTCAACCTTGTCTGCGAGCAATGCCTGCGTCAAATATTTTTCCAGAGATTTTTTTTGAATATCGTTCATTGCATGGCGCCCTACAAAGCGCTGACCAAATGCCCGCGGTCCACTGCAACGCAAGCGCCAGTCATCCCCGCCCCTGCATTCGAGGCCAGCAGCAATAGCGGCCCAGTCAAATCGCTGAGCTCACAAAACTGCCGTGTCGGAATTCGTTTGCGCAATTTGTCGCCCAGTTCGCTGGCCAGAAACTCGCTATTCATCTCTGTGGCCACATAGCCAGGCAAAATGGCGTTTACGCGAATATGGTAACGGGCCAGTTCCAGCGCCATCGCCTTGGTGGCCTGCACCAACCCGGCCTTTGAAATGGCATACGGCCCCACCGCACCGCCCACGCGCTCACCCAAAATGGATGCAATGTTCACAATCGCCCCCGGTTTACCCGCAGCAGCCAAGGCGCGCGCAAATTCAGTGCCCACCAGCCAGCAACCTTTCAGGTTTGTATCCAGTATTTGGTCCCAATCGTCTTCGGTTTGCTCCAACATGGGTTTGGCAATCGACTGGCCGGCATTGTTGATCAACACATCGGGCACACCATGTTGTTGAGCAATATTCGCCATGGCTGTGTTCACTGAAGACGATTTGCTGACATCCATGGCCACCGCATACGCTTTGCCACCGGCTGCCTGAATTTGATCCAATACTTGCTGCAGTTTTTCAACGTTGCGCGCACTCAACAACACGGTTGCCCCTGCACCGGCAAGCACCTGTGCAAAGTGTTTTCCCAAGCCACTCGAAGCACCAGTCACCAGCACCAATTTGCCTTGCATGGAAAACAGATCATTGTTGCTCATGGTTTTTCCTTATTTTTTGTCCAGGCCTGCAATCAGTTTTTTACCCATGCTGAAGCGGTGCACTTCACTGGGGCCATCGTAAATTCGAAATGCGCGCATGTCGGTAAAAATGCGGCTTACGATGGTTTCACCTGTGACGCCCTGCCCACCCAGAATTTGCACGCTGCGATCCACGACCCGCCACTCGGCTTCTGAACACACCACCTTCGCACGGCTCGATTCAAAATTACATCGCTCGCCTTGGTCCAGCATCCAGGCGGTGTGCCAAATGTGCAAACGCGCCGTATGCAAATCCATTTCATTGTCAGCCAACATAAAACTGACGCCTTCATGCGCACCCAACTGCACACCAAAGGCCTGCCGTTTGCGGGCGTAGTTCAATGCAATGTCGTGTGTGCGACGTGCCTGGCCCAGCCAGCGCATGCAATGGGTTAAACGGGCCGGTGCAAGGCGCACTTGCGCATATCGAAACCCCTTGCCAATTTCACCCAATACACTGCTTTCATGCACACGCAAATTGTTGAACTTCAACACGCCATGCCCACCGGTAAAACAGGCGTCCATTGCATCCATGGTGCGCACATACTCAATCCCGGGGGCATTCATGTCACTTAAAAACATGGTGGCTGTGCCGTCTTCCATCTTCGCCATGATGATGGCAAAGCTTGCCCCTTCCGCGCCGGTAATAAACCACTTGTCACCGTTGATCACATAGTGGTCGCCATCTTTCACTGCGGTGGTTTGCATCATCGAAGGGTCAGCACCAGCGCCGGGCGCGGGCTCAGTCATGGCGAAACACGAACGAATTTTTCCCTGCACCATGGGTTTGAGCCAGCGTTCTTTTTGTTCGGGTGTGGCCACCACTTCCAGCAAGTGAATATTGCCTTCATCGGGCGCATGAATATTCATGGCTGTGGGCCCCAAGGTGGAGTAACCAGCCTCTTCAAATGCAATTGCTTTTTCAATGTGGCTCCAGCCGCGCCCACCCAGTTCTTTGGATGCATGCGGAGTCAACAAACCTGCCTTGCGGGCCAAACTCACCAATTCCTCGCGCAGTTCTTCAGAAGGTCCGTGCGCGGTTTGACGTGGGTCTTTCTCCAGAGGAATGATCTGTTCGGCAATGAAAGTTCTCACCTCATCTTGAAGCGATTTCAATGCAGGGGTCAGGGAAAAATCCATGGGGCACTCCGTGTCAGTCGATACATCTACTGTAATCGACTTCAACACGGCTGCCCAAATGCAAGCTGTCAGCGTGGCCTATGGATAACCCTGAAATGGCTTTAAAAACCCTATTTCCAGGGCAGTGCTGGTGCAGCCAGTCGAGCAGCAACACCGGTGTTTGCTGATTCGTCGAGTACGTCGCCAAAACGCGGATCGCCCTGCTCCCAATCTTTTTGAGCTTGTGCAATGGCTTCCTTGCTGTGGCCAACAAAATTCCACCACATTTGCACGGGTGTTTCAAACGGCACACCGCCCAGCAACAAGACACGCGCATCGGTGCTCAGGGTCATCTCAAGGTTCTCTGAACCAGGTTCCAGATAGGCAAACTCATCGGGTGTGTAAGTCTCGCCCTGCACGTTCACCTGCCCTGTCAAAGTCAGAAATCCGTACTCAAAATCCTGGTTCAAACTCAGATTCACTGTGCCGCCCTGCTTACTGAACAAATCCATGCCCAACATGGGCGAACGCACTGCCGTGGGCGCAGTGAATGCATTGAAGGTGCCCGCCAGCAAGGTGCATTGAACATCCTCAACATGCCAAATTGGCAGTTCCGGATAATGGGCAAAATCGGGTTCGCAATCTGCAAGTTCTGGCGGCAAGGCGATCCACAACTGTGCTGCATGCAGGCGGCCACCATTCACCACCGAATCTTCGGTGTGTACAATGCCACGCCCTGCGGTCATCAGGTTCACCTGCCCTGGGCGAATAATCAGTTCATTGCCCAGGCTGTCTTTGTGCAGCACTTCGCCATCGATCAACCAAGTGAAAGTTTGTAATGCAGTGTGCGGGTGTGCGCCCACATGCATACCCTTGTCAGGTGCAAAATTCACGGGGCCGGCATGGTCCAGAAAACACCACGCCCCCACCATGCGCTTGTGGCGACTGGGCAAGGCACGTTTCACCAACATGCCTTCGCCCAAATCGGCACTTCGAAGTTCAATTCGCTTGATTTTGTTCATGTCAAAATCATAACGGTTTGCGATTACTTCGTCAGTGCTGTGTAGCTGGTAATCAGGTTGCGATAGTCTGGAATGTGATTCGAGAACAAGGCACCCAATCCTTCAATGTCGTTGCGCCAATCACGGTGCAGTTCACAAGCCACGCCGAACCAGGTCATCAACTGTGCTCCTGCGTTGCTCATTCTTTCCCAGGCAGAGTGGCGTGTCAGTTCGTTGAATGTACCCGATGCATCGGTCACCACAAACACCTCATATCCTTCTTCAAGGGCCGACAAGGCTGGGAATGCAACGCACACCTCGGTGACCACACCCGCAATAATCAATTGCTTTTTGCCGGTTGCTTTCACGGCAGCCAGGAATTCTTCGTTGTCCCAAGCATTGATCTGTCCGGGGCGTGCAATGTAAGGTGCATCGGGGAAAATTTCTTTCAACTCGGGCACCAAGGGGCCATTCGGGCCGGTCTCAAAACTGGTTGTCAAAATGGTGGGCAATTTGAAATATTTCGCCAAATCGGCCAAGGCCAACACATTGTTTTTGAAACGATCGGGATCGATATCCCGCACCAGCGACAGCAAACCGGCCTGGTGATCAACCAACAGCACAGCAGCATCGTTTTTATCAAGACGAACATAGGGCTTGCTCATGGTGTCTTCCTTCTCATTGACAGTTAATAATGGCAATATGCTATTGAAACAAACAATCATTGATAAGCACGCAAAAACTCAACAGATCGTTCTACATGAGGAACAATAAGGGGCAAATACACATGGATCTCAACGACCTGTACTACTTTGCCAAAGTGGTTGAGCATCAAGGTTTTTCAGCAGCTGCGCGTGCATTGGGCGTGCCCAAATCCAAAATAAGTCGCCGAATTGCCGAGCTTGAAAAGCGCCTGAACACGCAACTGCTGTATCGCTCCACCCGCAAGCTGCACATCACAGAAATCGGAAAAACTTACTACCAGCACTGCAAGGCCATGTTGATTGAGGCAGAAAGTGCGCAGGAATTGATTGAACAAAATCATTCCGAGCCACGTGGCCTGATCCGCATGACTTGCCCCATCGCATTGCTGCATGCACACATTGGCGACATGCTGGCGGAATTTCTGGTGAAACATCCGCAAGTCACAGTGCACATGGAAGCCAGCAACAGGCGGGTGGATGTGGTGGCTGAGGGTGTTGACCTGGCGATACGGGTTCGCCCATTGCCTTTGGACAGCAGTGACTTGGTGCTCAAGGTACTCTCAGACCGTGGCCTGTGTTTGGTGGCATCGCCCTGCTTGATCAACAAAAAAGGCTTGCCCACACACCCCGACGATTTGATTGACTGGCCAAGCCTGGGTTTGGGGCAAACCCAAGGTCAGGTACAAACCAGTTTTGAATGGTGCCTGACCCACGCCAGTGGTGAGCGAATCGTGATACCCCATTCACCACGGCTGGTGACCACCGACATGGTGGCCTTGCGGGCCAGCGCCATGGCGGGTGTGGGCGTGGTTCAGTTGCCTAACCTCATGGTGCCCAAGCAAGTTGCCAGCGGCGAGCTGGTGAAGTTATTGCCCGACTGGTCGCCCCGTCGTGAAATCATTCATGTGGTATTCCCCTCCAGGCGGGGCATGCTGCCTGCGGTGCGTGCGTTGATCGACTTTCTTTGCGAGAAGTACGACTCTTTCGACGAGGAGTGACCAACTTTTTTTCCGGTATTAATATGAAAGACATGCTGAAGGTCAAAAATATCAATTGCCCCTGCCTATAGGGTAAATTTATAAAAACAACTTGATTGATAGGATTTAGCACCCTACACTGAATTCAGCAGTTAATAATTAACGGCAACCAAGGAGAGATGTATGTCAAATGATGCAAAGTGCCCATTCACGGGCGATGGTCCCAAAACAGCGATTGCCGGCACACCCACTAACGCAAGCTGGTGGCCCAACGCACTGAACATTAAATTGTTGAACCAGAATTCCCCATTGACTGACCCCATGGGCGAAGACTTCGACTATGTGGAAGAAGTCAAGAAACTCGATGTGCCTGCCCTTCTGAAGGACTTGGAAGCGCTGTACACCAATTCTCAAGACTGGTGGCCCGCAGACTACGGTCACTACGGCCCGTTCTTCGTTCGCATGACATGGCACGCCGCAGGTACATACCGTATCGCCGATGGCCGTGGCGGTGCTGGCACCGGCATGCAACGTTTTGCACCGCTGAACAGCTGGCCCGACAACGGCAACCTGGACAAGGCACGTCGACTGTTGTGGCCCATCAAGCAGAAGTACGGCAAGCAATTGTCATGGGCCGACCTGATTACCCTGGCCGGTACTTACTGTATGGACACGATGGGTTTCAAAACCTTTGGTTTCGCATTTGGCCGCAAAGACGTGTACGAGCCCGAGGAAGTGTATTGGGGTCCAGAAGCTGAGTGGCTGGCCACCAGCGACAAGCCCAACAGCCGCTACAGCGGCAAGCGTGACCTTGAAAACCCCTTGGCTGCCGTACAAATGGGTTTGATTTACGTGAACCCGGAAGGTCCGGACGGCAACCCCGATCCCAAGCTTTCAGCACACGACATTCGCACTACTTTCGGTCGCATGGCCATGAACGACTATGAAACAGTGGCACTGGTCGCGGGTGGTCACACATTCGGTAAGGCACACGGTGCAGGCAACCCGGCCCTGGTTGGTCCAGCGCCCGAAGGTGCACCCATTGAAGAGCAAGGTTTGGGCTGGATCAACAAGCATGGCTCTGGCAAGGGCGGTGACACCACCACCAGCGGTATTGAAGGCGCATGGAAACCCAACCCCACCAAGTGGGACATGGGTTACCTTGAAACCTTGTTCAAATATGACTGGGAATTGACCAAGAGCCCCGCTGGTGCACACCAGTGGAAGCCAAAGGGCGGCGCAGGTGCAGGCACAGTAGTGGACGCACACGACCCCAACAAGAGCCACGCACCCATGATGACCACAGCCGACCTGGCGCTTCGCATGGATCCGGATTACGAGAAAGTTTCTCGTCACTTCCTGAACAACCCTGACGAGTTTGCGGACGCCTATGCCCGTGCATGGTTCAAGCTGACGCACCGCGACATGGGTCCAAAGAGCCGTTACATTGGCCCATTGGTGCCTGCGGAAGATTTGATTTGGCAAGACCCAGTGCCCGCAGCCGATTACAAGCATGCAGATGATGCTGATGTTGCAGCCCTGAAAGCCAAAGTACTGGCCAGCGGCTTGAGCATTCCTCAATTGGTACGTACAGCTTGGGCTTCTGCTTCCACTTACCGCAACAGCGACAAGCGTGGCGGCGCCAACGGTGCCCGCATTCGCCTGGCCCCCATGAAAAACTGGGAAGCCAACAACCCTGCAGAACTGAGCAAGGTGCTGGAGCAACTGGAAGGCATTCAAAAGCAATTCAATGATGCAGGCAATGGCAAGAAAATTTCAATTGCCGACCTCATCGTGATTGCGGGTGCTGCCGGTGTTGAAGCGGCTGCGAAGAAAGCAGGTCACAGCATTACTGTGCCAGTTGCGCTGGGTCGCACCGACGCAACGCAAGATCAAACCGATGTCGATTCCTTCGAAGTTCTGGAACCCACAGCTGATGGTTTCCGCAACTATGCCCGCAAAGGCCTGGAAGGCACAGCGGCAGAGCGTTTGATCGACAAGGCCAGCTTGCTGGGCTTGACCGCACCTGAGATGACCGTGTTGGTGGGTGGCTTGCGTGCCATGAACGCCAACGTGGGTGGTGCCAAGCATGGTGTGTTCACCAAGCGCCCAGAGGCATTGACCACTGACTTCTTCACCAACTTGCTCGACATGAGCACCAAGTGGAGCAAGTCAACCAGCGCCGACGGTGTTTTGGAAGGCCGTGATCGCAAGACAGGCGAAGTGAAGTGGACAGGTACCCTGGCCGACATGTGCTTCGGTTCCAACTCGCAACTGCGTGCACTGTGCGAAGTGTATGCCGGTGCAGATGCCGAGAAGAAGTTTGTGAACGACTTCGTGGCCGCCTGGAACAAAGTGATGAATGCCGATCGATTTGATCTGCACCATTAATTTGACTTGGTAGCCGAAAAAGCCCGGTGTGAAAGCACCGGGCTTTTTTTATTTGTCCCTGGAATCGGTGTATTGTTTGCAGTCGGTTTACACCTTACATTCCAATCACATTATGTCAGCACCTGTCACATTCGGCACTTTCCCAACCGCAAGCGGCCACAGTTTTGGCCACGCCGTGCTTAATAACCCCGCAGCCTTGAATGCGCTCACATTGCCCATGATCGACCTGCTCGACCCCCAATTAAAAAGCTGGGCGGAAGACGATTCGATTGCAGGTGTGGTGCTGAGTGCAGCAGGCGACAAAGCCTTTTGTGCGGGCGGAGACGTGGTAAGTTTGCACCACGCCAGCAAGCGCGTAGGGGCAGGCGTAGTACCGCCGGAAGCCGAGGCTTTTTTCGAACGTGAATACCGGCTGGACTACCGCATACACACCTACCCCAAACCCATTTTGTGTTGGGCACACGGCATTGTGATGGGTGGTGGCGTGGGTTTGATGGTGGGTGCCTCCCACCGCGTAGTCAGCCCCAATGCACGCATTGCCATGCCGGAAATTCACATTGGTTTGTACCCGGATGTGGCAGGCACCTGGTTCTTGCATCGCATGCCCGCGCGCACGGGTTTGTTTTTGGCCCTGACCGGCGCGGTCATCAACGCGGGTGATGCGTTGCTGGGCAAATGGGCCGATGCAGTGATAGAACATGCGCAGTTTTCAAATGTACTGCATGCCATTGAAAACACCAGCTGGCAGGGTGAGCTGAAATCGGACAAGGAAAAATTGTCTGCCCTGCTGAAACAGTTTGAAGTGAAGGCACCCACGCCTTTGTTACATACACACGCCAAAGAAATTGATGCCGTAATGAACCATGACACACTGGCTGAAATCGACGTGTCCTTGCGCGCGCTGCAACAAAGCGAGGTGGCCTGGCTGGCCAAAGCTGCTCAAGCATATGCGCATGGCTCTCCCACTTCGGCTGCGCTTTCATTTGAATTGATGAAGCGCCATGCAGGCGCAGACCTGGCCGATGTATTGCGGCTGGAGTATCAGGCTTCCGTGGGCTGCTGCGTACATCCAGACTTTCCTGAGGGCGTGCGGGCATTGCTGGTGGACAAAGACAAATCGCCAAAATGGAACCCAGGCAAGTTAAGTGAGGTGAGTGAAGCAACTATTCACGATCTCTTGAAACCAAGATTTCTCGGGCTGCACCCCTTGAACGATTTGTCGATTTCCCTTTGAGGCCAATCTCGATTGACTTGATTTTTTAAATGCCAAGTCCTATCATTGTGACACTCATTGGGGAGTAGCCTCTTTCCGTTTGGAAAGGCTTACGTCAACACACTTGGCCTAACATCTAATACAGGCTATGGCGTAAGCGGTTTTTGAACTTGGCAAGACCTTTGACTACACGGCTTCCAGATTGGCCTGGAGAAGCTGCGTGGTCATTCGGTTTTTCCAGGCCCAGGAACTTATGTCATGTCTTCGGCACTTCTCGTATCCACCGGTGTAATTGCACTCGCTGAAATTGGCGACAAAACCCAGTTACTCGCATTTCTGTTGACCACACGTTTCAAAAAACCAATTCCCATCATCATTGGCATTACCTTGGCCACACTGATCAATCACGGCCTGGCTGGCGTGGTGGGTAGCTGGATCACCGCCAATGTGGATCAATCCGTTCTGCGTTGGGTGCTTGGCGCATCCTTCATCGCCATGGCAGTGTGGACACTCATTCCTGACAAAATCGAAGATGAAGAAACTCAGCTGGCTACCAAGCTGGGCGTGTTCGGTGCCACCTTCATCACCTTCTTTTTAGCGGAAATGGGCGACAAAACCCAAATAGCAACAGTGGCCATGTCAGCACACTACAACGATGTGCTTATGGTAGTTGCGGGTACTACATTGGGCATGCTGATTGCCGACGTGCCTGCGGTGTTTGCTGGCGACAAGCTGGCTGAAAAAATTCCGATGAAGCTGGTGCACCGAATTGCTGCAGCGATGTTTGCGGCGCTTGGTGTAGCCACATTGTTGGGGATTGGATCAAATTTTAAGCTATGAATTGATCAAAACAAGAATCAGTATTCGATGTCTATACGGGCGATGAAGACGAGGATTTCGCGTTTAACAAGACCGTCGTGCCCATCAAGCCAGCGTTCTACGAAGGTGAACGATTGGTATCTCATTCACAAGGTATCTGCTCAAAGCAGCAGAAATTGAGTATTTCCGCTCCTCGTCTCCTACCGCAACATTGACGGATAAAGCGTAAGAGAGGGCCCTGCTGCCCTCGCTTCACCATTTGATCAACTTGCACCGCAGCAATTGATCTTTTCAATACCCGTAAATTTCTTAGAATTCCCCCTCTATTTTTTCAAAAACGCATAATTTCAATCACTTAGATCTCCTGGCACACCCCTTGCCCCCTAGTACAGGGAAATCAAGCAAGAGGGTTCCAAATGATCAAAGAAGTCAAAACATCCAAAAGCGACACCCCGCCACCGGAGATGAACGGAATTCTGGAGGCCTCCATTCCGCGCTATGTGCGAGTGACGGGTACCTTGAACAACCGCTTCGTCGAATTTGAATTTTCCATCGGCGACCCCGAGTTATGTGTGGAACTGGTGATGCAGTTTGAGCAGTTCCGTGAGTTCTGCAGGCAACACCGCGCGGTGGAACTAACCGCCGAGCAATGCGCCTGGCTGGATTACGAAAGGCTGAAATGGCAATTCGGAAAAGCCGGCGTTAGCGAATAAAAAAACCAAATAAATCGAGGAAAGGAGAAGACATCATGCAAGTCGACATCAAAACGTCGAACATCAAACAACTGCGCAACACGTTCTCACATGTGGCCCGTAGGCTGGGTGCAGACAAACCTGCATCACGGTATCAGGA
>Ga0172372_10000086_pt1 | contig 127142 bp, 109 predicted proteins | sample LakKiv5m_2_FD_114544 | JGI IMG/M metagenome (GOLD analysis project Ga0172372, IMG submission 114544) | Freshwater microbial communities from Kabuno Bay, South-Kivu, Congo - kab_092012_9.5m | ecosystem: Environmental > Aquatic > Freshwater > Lake | place: Democratic Republic of the Congo...
AAGTCCTTCAAGGTCGCACGACCATCGGCATCGGCGAACTGCGTAAGCACGTCGAACGGCTTGTTCAGCAGCAACAGCCGCGGCTCGGCCGGCGGCGCCTTGGCGACGCGCCGCGGCGCAGGCGCTCTGGCAGGCGATCGCGAGGATGGAGAACGCGGTGGACGAGGCATGGCGACGGGTCTCGGAGCGGGCCGGCCATGCTAGAAGCCAGGCCTGCAACGGGCAAGTGGCGGGCGGGCACCGAAATCGGGCAAAGCGGGCCCTGGCAGTGCACCACGCGCCCTGCGATGCACCAGCATGGCTCACCACGAAAGCTGCCGGACCAACCCAGGATCGGCGCAAAGCGGCGTCGTAGAAGGCTTTGCGCCATTTGGCACGGATGCTGCCATTGCTCCAGGCGTTCCGATATACCCAGCCCACAGTTGCGCACGGACAGCCAAGGAGCCCCAAATGAAACGCCGTCCTCTGATCAAGACCACCCTCGCCGCCAGTGCCCTGATGCTCAGCGGTCTGTTCCCCTTCACCCTGCAGGCCGCCGAAACCATAAAGGTCGGCATCCTGCATTCGCTGTCCGGCACCATGGCCATCTCCGAGACCTCGCTCAAGGACATGGCGCTGATGACCATCGACGAGATCAACGCCAAGGGCGGCGTGCTCGGCAAGCAGCTCGAGCCGGTGGTGGTCGATCCGGCTTCCAACTGGCCGCTGTTCGCCGAGAAAGGCCGTCAGCTGCTGACCCAGGACAAGGTCGCGGTGACCTTCGGTTGCTGGACTTCGGTTTCGCGCAAATCCGTGCTGCCGGTCTATGAAGAACTCAACGGCCTCTTGTTCTACCCGGTGCAGTACGAAGGCGAGGAGCTGTCGCCGAACGTCTTCTACACCGGCGCCGCACCGAACCAGCAGGCCATCCCCGCCGTCGAGTACCTGATGAGCGAAGACGGCGGCAGCGCCGAGCGCTTCTTCCTGCTCGGTACCGACTACGTCTACCCGCGCACCACCAACAAGATCCTGCGCGCCTTCCTGATCAGCAAGGGCGTGCCGGAATCCAGCATCGAAGAGGTCTACACCCCCTTCGGTCACAGCGATTATCAGACCATCGTCGCCAACATCAAGAAGTTCGCCGCCGGCGGCAAGACCGCTGTGGTGTCGACCATCAACGGCGACTCCAACGTGCCCTTTTACAAGGAGCTGGCCAACCAGGGCCTGGACGCCACCGACGTTCCGGTCGTCGCCTTCTCGGTCGGTGAAGAAGAGCTGCGTGGCATCGACACCAAGCCGCTGGTCGGCCACCTGGCCGCCTGGAACTACTTCCAGTCGGTGGAGAACCCGGTCAACGAAGCCTTCGTCAGCAAGTGGAAGGCCTACGCCAAGGCCAAGAACCTGCCGGGCGCCGACAAGGCCGTGACCAACGACCCGATGGAGGCCACCTACGTCGGCATCCACATGTGGGCGCAGGCGGTCGAGAAGGCCGGCAGCACCGAGGTGGACAAGGTACGCGATGCACTCGCCGGGCAGACCTTCAAGGCACCGAGCGGCTACACCCTGACCATGGACGAGAAGAACCACCACCTGCACAAGCCGGTGATGATCGGCGAGGTCCAGGAGGACGGACAGTTCTCGGTGGTCTGGGAAACCGAAAGCCCGGTCCGCGCCCAGCCGTGGAGCCCCTACATCCCGGGCAACGACAAGAAGCCGGATTACGCGGTGAAGTCCAACTAACCGCTGCGGTCGTCATGGTGGATGGGTGACGCACCGATTTCGCGTCCCGATCCACCCCACGATCGCTCGGCTTTCGTTGGGCGGATCGGGACGCGTAGTCGAGACGTTCTCATCCGCCCGCCCATCGCCGCCACCTCCATCAAGAGAGCCCGCGGCGCCCCCTGGGGAATTCACGCATGAACACTGCCCTGCACCGATTATTGCTGCTGCTCCTGCTGGTTCTGCCCTGGGCAGCCCCGGGCCGGAGACGCGGCCGACTACGCCAAGGCCAGCCCGGCCAAACAGGCCAGGCTGCTGGAAAGCTGGGCCGCCGCGCCCGCGCCTGAGCGGCTGCCGCTGATCGAAGCGCTGCGTGCCAATCGCGTGGCCATCGACCAGAACAAGACGCCCTTCATCGAGGAAAACGGGGCCTACCGTGCCCTCGAAGGTGATGCCGAGCCGGTCGGCACGCCGAAGAAGCTGCGTCTGAACAACCGCCTGCGCGGCCTGCTCAACACCGCCCTGGCCAGCCACCAGCTGTTCGCCGAAGACCCCGCGCAGCGCCTCGCCGCGGCCAAGCGCCTGCAGCGCAGCGGCCAACCGGAACAGCTCGAGCTGCTTCAGCAGCGCCTGGACGCCGAGGACGATGCCGCCGTCAGCGAAGCGCTGGCCCTGGCGCTGGCCAACCTGCAGCTGACCGCGAATGATCCGGCAGTACGCCTCGCCGCGGTGCGCCTGCTCGGCGAAACCGGCGCGCCCATGGCGCGGGTGCGCCTGGAGAACCTGCTGGCCGACGAGGCGGAAACCGACGCCAACGTGCGCAAGGCCGCCGAGACCAGCCTGGCTCAGGTCAAGCGCAAGCTCCTGATCGGAGAACTGCTCGGCCAGGCTTTCAGCGGCCTGTCGCTGGGCTCGATCCTGCTGCTCGCCGCCCTCGGCCTGGCGATCACCTTCGGCCTGCTCGGGGTGATCAACATGGCCCACGGCGAGATGCTTATGCTCGGGGCCTACACCACCTACATGGTGCAAGTGCTGATGGCGCGGCTCGCCCCTGACGCCCTCGCCTTCTACCCGCTGGTAGCGTTGCCGGTGGCCTTCTTCGTCACCGCCGCAATCGGCATGGCACTGGAACGCACAGTGATCCGCCATCTCTACGGCCGCCCGCTGGAAACCCTGCTGGCGACCTGGGGCATCAGCCTGATCCTGATCCAGCTGGTGCGGGTGCTGTTCGGCGCGCAGAACGTCGAGGTCGCCAATCCGGCCTGGCTGTCCGGTGGCCTGCAGGTGCTGCCGAACCTGGTGCTGCCGTACAACCGCATGGTGATCATCGGCTTCGCGCTGTTCGTGGTGCTTCTGACCTGGCTCTTGCTGAACAAGACGCGCCTGGGCCTGAACGTGCGCGCGGTCACGCAGAACCGCAACATGGCCGCCTGCTGCGGGGTGCCCACCGGGCGCATCGACATGATGGCGTTCGGGCTGGGTTCCGGCATCGCCGGGCTCGGCGGCGTGGCCCTGAGCCAGATCGGCAACGTCGGCCCGGACCTCGGCCAGAGCTACATCATCGATTCCTTCCTGGTGGTGGTGCTCGGCGGTGTCGGTCAGCTGGCCGGCAGCATCTTCGCCGCCTTCGGCCTCGGCATCGCCAACAAGATCCTCGAACCGCAGATCGGCGCCGTGCTGGGCAAGATCCTCATCCTCGCGCTGATCATCCTCTTCATCCAGAAACGTCCGCAGGGTCTCTTCGCTCTCAAGGGGAGGGTCATCGATTGAACCAGCCACTTACCCTCACCGCCGCGCAGAAAGCCGGGCCGAAAGCCACGGTCATCGCCCTCGGCCTGGCGCTGGCCGTCCTCGTCGCCATGCCGCTGCTGCACCTGCTGCCGGCCGAGCATGCCCTGCACGTTTCGGCCTACACCCTGACCCTGGTGGGCAAGATCCTCTGCTACGCCATCGTCGCCCTGGCGCTGGATCTGGTCTGGGGTTACGCGGGGCTCTTGTCCCTCGGCCACGGCCTGTTCTTCGCCCTCGGCGGTTACGCCATGGGCATGTACCTGATGCGCCAGAGCGCCGGTGACGGCCTGCCGGCATTCATGAGCTTCCTCGCCTGGAACGAGCTGCCCTGGTACTGGTACGGCACCTCGAGCTTTCTCTGGGCCATGTGCCTGGTGGTGCTGGTGCCCGGCGTGCTGGCCTTCGTCTTCGGCTTCTTCGCCTTCCGCTCGCGGATCAAGGGCGTGTACTTCTCGATCATGACCCAGGCGCTGACCTTCGCCGGCATGCTCCTGTTCTTCCGCAACGAGACCGGCTTCGGCGGCAACAACGGCTTCACCGATTTCAAGACCATCCTCGGTTTCTCGATCTCGGCGCCGGCGACCCGCGCCACGCTGTTCCTCGCCACCGTGGCGCTCCTGGCCGGCAGCCTGTACCTAGGCTTTCGCCTGGCGCGCAGCAAGTTCGGCCGAGTGCTCACCGCCCTGCGCGATGCCGAGAACCGGCTGATGTTCTGCGGCTACGACCCGCGCGGCTACAAGCTGTTCATCTGGACGCTGTCGGCGGTGCTCTGCGGCCTGGCCGGTGCGCTCTACGTGCCGCAGGTGGGGATCATCAACCCCAGCGAGATGGCACCGACGCAATCCATCGAGGCGGCCGTCTGGGTCGCACTCGGCGGACGCGGCACGCTGATCGGCCCGCTGCTCGGCGCCGGCCTCGTCAACGGCATGAAGAGCTGGTTCACCGTGGCCTTCCCCGAATACTGGCTGTTCGCCCTCGGTGCGCTGTTCATCGTCGTCACCCTGTACCTGCCCAAGGGCGTCATCGGCCTCATCAAGCGGAGGGGCGAAGAATGAAAACCGTACCCTGCAGCGCCGTCATCGACGGCTTCGACCCCACCGGCGGTGGCCTGACCCGCGATGCCATCGGCCTCGGCCGGGTTGCCGAGAAGGGCCTGGACGTACGCCACGGCACCATCCTCAGCCTGGAAGACATCAACGTCAGCTTCGACGGCTTCAAGGCGCTGACGGATCTCAGCCTGTACATCGGCGTCGGCGAGCTGCGCTGCATCATCGGCCCCAACGGCGCCGGCAAGACCACCATGATGGACGTCATCACCGGCAAGACGCGCCCCGCCAGCGGCAGCGCCTGGTTCGGCGAAACCCTGGACCTGACCCGCATGAGCGAGGTGGACATCGCCCAGGCCGGCATCGGCCGCAAGTTCCAGAAGCCCACGGTGTTCGAAGCGCTTTCGGTGTTCGAAAACCTGGAGCTGGCGCAGAAAACCGACAAGTCGGTATGGGCGAGTTTGAGAGCCAAGCTCAACGGCGAGCAGAAGGACCGCATCGACGAAGTGCTGGAGACCATCCGCCTCAGCCAGTCGCGTCATCGCCCGGCCGGGCTGCTGTCCCACGGGCAGAAGCAGTTCCTCGAGATCGGCATGCTGCTGATGCAGTCGCCGCAGCTCTTGCTGCTCGACGAACCGGTGGCCGGCATGACCGATGCCGAGACCGAATTCACCGCCGAGCTGTTCAAGTCCTTGGCGCGAAAGCATTCGCTGATGGTGGTGGAGCACGACATGGGCTTCGTCGAGACCATCGCCGACCACGTCACCGTGCTGCACCAGGGCCAGGTGCTGGCCGAGGGCTCACTGCAACAGGTGCAGGCGGACGAGCGGGTGATCGAGGTGTATCTGGGGCGTTGAGCAAAAAGGTGGATGGCTTCGGCCATCCGCCCTACGCCCGTCGAATCGCAGGGTGGATAACGCCGCAGGCTTATCCACCGAAAGCGGCGCAGCTTTTTCCACGCGTCACGAAAGAAACAAGGACATCGACATGCTGCAAGTCCAGCAACTGCACCAGTACTACGGCGGCAGCCATATCCTGCGCGGCCTCTCGTTCGAGGCGAAGGTCGGCGAAGTCACCTGCCTGCTCGGACGCAACGGCGTCGGCAAGACCACCCTGCTCAAGTGCCTGATGGGCCTGATCCCGGCCAAGGAAGGCGCGGTGAACTGGGAGGGCAAGCCGATCACCGGCTTCAAGCCGCATCAGCGCGTGCACGCCGGCATCGCCTACGTACCGCAGGGGCGCGAGATCTTCGGCCGCCTGACCGTCGAGGAAAACCTGCTGATGGGCCTGTCCCGTTTCAGCGCCAGGGAAGCCAAGGAAGTACCCCAGTTCATCTACGAGCTGTTCCCGGTTTTGCAGGAAATGAAGCACCGCCGCGGCGGCGACCTCTCCGGCGGCCAACAACAGCAGCTCGCCATCGGCCGCGCGCTGGCGAGCAAGCCGCGCCTGTTGATCCTCGACGAACCCACCGAAGGCATCCAGCCCTCGGTGATCAAGGAGATCGGCGCGGTGATCAAGAAGCTCGCGGCCCGCGGCGACATGGCGATCCTCCTGGTGGAGCAGTTCTACGACTTCGCCGCCGAACTGGCCGACCAGTACCTGGTGATGAGCCGCGGCGAGATCATCCAGCAGGGCCGCGGCGAAAACATGGCCGCCGAGGGTGTGCAACGCCTGGTGGCGATCTAGCCTTGCTGCAGCGCCCCCACGGGGGCGCCTGATCGGTGTCAATGTCCGGCTCTCCCGCCGGGCCGATGATTGACAGCGTTGGCTCCAGCAGGGGGTGCACGGCATGCACGATGCGTTCGACTCTTCCGCCCCGGCCGAACATGCCAGGCCGCTGATCTGGCTGTCCTGGCTGTTGGGCGCGGCCATGCTCGGCGCGCTGGTGGTCGGCGTCCTGCAGCTGGCCGACGCCAGCCACTTCGCCCTGGTTCTCAGCCAGGCCGAGCCGGCCTGGCTGCTGGTCGCCATCGCGCTGCAGGGGTTGACTTACGTCGTCCAGGGTCAACTGTATCGCCAGGTACTGACGGCCGCGGGCACGTCGCTGCCGTTGTGGGACGCCACCAAACTCAGCCTGACCAAGCTGTTCATCGACCAGGCCCTGCCTTCCTCCGGATTCAGCGGCGCGGTGGCAGTGGTCGCCCTGCTGCAACGGCTGCGTCTCAGGTTTCCAGCTGCTTCATCGTCAGCGTGTCGGCCTATTTCGTGGCCTACCTGCTGGCGCTCGGCGCCGCCCTCTTCATCGCGATCGACAGCGGCCATGGCAGTCTCGCCGTGATCGCCACCAGCGCAGCTTTCATGCTGTTCTGCGGTCTCATGGCGATCGCCGCGCCGCTGATCGCCGGGCTGCCGCAAGGCGCCCTGGCCAGGCGTCTGCAACACGTGCGCTGGATGCAGCGCCTGCTGGCGATGGTGTTCGCGGCCGAGCCCCGACTGACGCGCAATCTGCGCCTGCTGAGCTGGGCCAGCGGCTATTCCCTGCTGATCGTCCTGCTTGACGCCATGACCCTCTGGGCGCTGCTTCACGCGGTCGGCCACGCGGCGCCCTTCGCCGGCATCTTCGCCAGCTTCATGCTGGCCAGCGTGTTGCGCAGTGTCGGCATCGTGCCGGGTGGCTGGGTGCGTTCGAGGCCGCCGCGGTGGCGACCCTCAGCTGGGCCGGCGTGCCGCTGGCGGCCGGCCTGTCGGCAACGCTGCTGTTTCGCGTGTTGAGCTTCTGGCTGCCGATGCTGCCCGGCTTCTGGCTCTCCCGGGACGCCTTGCGGGCCGGGGCCGCAAACCACCACGAGACGGTCACGCCGGACTACTGGAGCCAGCCGCTGGATGAGCTCTACGCCAGCCTGAAGAGCGGCCCGAACGGGCTCGCCAGCGACGCTGCCGCCGCGCGACAGCCGTCGGTCAGGCGTAAGTACCGGCCGAACCTGGCGCGGCAGGTCGGCGCCTCGCTGCTGCGCCAGCTGTCCAGCCCGCTGGTGCTGATCCTGTTGATCGGCGCGCTGGTGGCGCTGATCGTCCATGACTGGCTGGATGCCCTGATCGTGCTGGCCATCGTGATCGCCAGCGCGCTGGTCGGCAGCCTGCACGAGGTCCGTTCCAACCGCGCGATTGCACGCCTGCGCGAACAGGTGGCCAGCCGCGCCGATGTCTGGCGCGACGGGCGCCTGCAGAGCCTGGCCGCAGATGAAGTGGTTCCCGGCGATATCGTCGAGCTCTCGGCTGGCAGCCTGATTCCGGCCGATGGCCGGCTGGTCGAGGCGCGCTACTGCTTCGTCAACCAGGCCCTGCTGACCGGCGAGACCTTTCCGGTGCAGAAGCAGGCGAGCCGGATCGCCGGCGACGCCGCCCTGGCGCAGCGTGACAACTGCCTGTTTCGCGGCACCTCACTGCGCAGCGGCAGCGCGCGCCTGCTGGCCGTGCGCTGCGGCCTGCATACCGAGCTCGGCCATATCGAGCGCTCGCTGGTGCTGCGCCCGCCGGAGACCGAATTCGAGCGCGGCCTGCGCCAGTTCGGCGGCCTGCTGCTGCGGGTGATGCTGGTGATGGTCACGGCGGTGCTCGGGCTCAACCTGTTTCTCGACCGTCCGCCACTGGACACCCTGATGTTCGCCATCGCCCTGGCCGTCGGGCTGTCGCCGGAGCTGTTGCCGGCGATCCTCAGCGCTACCCTTTCCGCCGGCGCGCGACGCATGGCCGGCCGCGGCGTGATCGTGCGCCATCTCAACGCCATCGAGAATCTCGGCGCGATGGACACCCTCTGCACCGACAAGACCGGCACCCTGACCCGCGGCGTGGTGGCACTCGACGGTGCGCTGGACATCGACGGCCAGCCCAGCACCACGGTGCTGCGCATGGCCTGGCTCAACGCCTCGCTGCAGACCGGCCTGCGCAACCCGCTGGACGAGGCGATCGGCGATTACGCCCGCGACAACGCGCCGGCGATGAGCGGCGCCGACAAGCTCGATGAAATTCCCTACGACTTCGTCCGCAAGCGCCTGAGCGTGCTCTTGCGCGACGCCGGCGAGCCCACGCCACGGCTGATCTGCAAGGGTGCGCTGGATAACGTGCTGCAGGTGTCGGCGTTCGTGCAGCAAGGCGATGCCGTGCTGCCGTTGACCGCCGAGCGGCGTGAGGCGCTGGCGTCCCGCTTCGCTGCCTGGAGCGCCGCCGGCTATCGGGTGCTCGGCCTGGCCTGGCGCTCCATGGAAGGCGAGCGCTGCACCGTCGATGATGAGCAGGCGCTGGTCTTCGCCGGCTTCCTGCTGTTCTTCGACCCACCCGAGCCCGGTGTGCGCGAGGAACTGGCCGCGCTGCGCGAGCCGGGCGTGGCGGTGAAGATCATCAGCGGCGACAACCGCCTGATCGCCCGGCAGGTGGCCGAAAGCGTCGGCATCGATGTCGAGCGCGTCATCACGGGCGCCGAGATCGGGCAGATGCGCGACGAGGCGCTGATCAACCTGGCGCCGCGGGTCAGCCTGTTCGCCGAGGTCGATCCCAACCAGAAGGAGCGCATCATCCGCGCGCTGCAGAAGACCGGCCACGTGGTGGGCTTTCTCGGCGACGGCATCAACGACGCGCCGGCACTGCATGCCGCGGACGTCGGCATCTCGGTGGACAACGCGGTGGACGTGGCCAAGGAGGCGGCCGATTTCGTCCTGCTGCGCCACGAGCTGGGCCTGGTCCGTCAGGGCATCGACGAAGGCCGGCGTACCTTCGCCAACACGCTGAAGTACATCTACCTGACCACCAGCGCCAACTTCGGCAACATGATCAGCATGGCCGTGGCCTCGTTCTTCCTGCCCTTCCTGCCGTTGCTGGCCAAGCAGATCCTGCTCAACAACTTTCTCTCCGACATCCCGGCCATCGGCATCGCCGGTGACCGCGTCGATGCCGACTGGTCACGCACGCCGCATCGCTGGGACATCGGCGAGGTGCTTCATGATCCTGTTCGGCCTGATCAGCTCGGCCTTCGATCTGCTCACCTTCGGCGTGCTGCTGTACCTGGTGGGCGAGCAACCGGAGCTGTTTCGCAGCGGCTGGTTCGTCGAATCGCTGATCACCGAACTCGCCATCATCTTCGTGGTGCGCACGCACAAGCCGTTCTACCGCAGCCGGCCGGGGCGCTTCCTGCTGGTCAGTTCACTGCTCATCGCGCTGCTGACCGTGCTGCTGCCCTACACGCCGGTGGGCGGCTGGTTCGCCCTGCAGCCGCTGCCAGCCACGGTGCTCGGGGCGGTTCTGCTGATCACGCTGCTCTATGCGGCCTGTTCGGAATGGACCAAGCAGCGCTTCTTCGCCCGGCTCGGCGCATCCCGTCAGCCCTGAGCAAGAGCGCAGCAGGCGCACCACGAAAGGGCGTGGCGCACCGGGCGGCAGCAGATCGCACCATAACGGTGCATATCCCACGGGTCTCGTCGTCGACGAGGCCTCGCACGCCCCGAAGCTGCGCATACCGTCGGATGGAGGCACGACTATTGCTGTCTGCCCAGTCAACTACCACCGGCAGCCGCGCATGACCGTTCTGACTCACCCCTTCACCCCGCACTGGCAGGCCGAGCTCGAGCTCGGCTATACCCGCATCGGCGACGCGACGCGCCCGGTGCTGCGCCGCCATAGCGGACCGCTACGGGTGCAGAAGCATCTGTATCCCGAAGGGCCGGAAGTCTGCCAGCACATCATCGTCCACCCCCCGGGCGGCATCGCCGGCGGGGATCGGCTGGACATCAGCGCCACGCTCGGCCCCGGCGCCTGGGCGCAGCTGACCAGCCCTGGTGCAGCCAAGTGGTATCGCGCCGCCAGCCCGGCCTTTCAGGACTTGCAGCTGCGCGTCGAAGCCGGTGCCACGCTGGAATGGCTGCCGCAGGAGACCATCGTCTATTCCGCGGCTCAGGCCGAGCTGAACACTCGCATCGAGCTGCACGGCGACGCCCGGCTGTTCTACTGGGACATCGTCGCCCTCGGCCGGCCGGCAGCAGGCGAGCGCTTCGACGCCGGGCATTTCCAGGCGCGCCTGGATATCCGTCGCGACGACCGGCTGATCTGGCACGAGCGCCAGCGCATCGCCGGCGCCGATGCGTTGCTCGACTCACCGATAGGCCTCGACGGGCGTTCGGTGTTCGCGACCCTCATCGCCAGCGGCGAGCTCGACGCGGACCTGCTGGAACGCTGCCGTGAACTGCCCAGCCGCGTGCGCGGTGACCTGACGCAACTGCCGGGGCTCATCGTGGCGCGCTGTCTGGCCGACGAGGCGCTGCACGCCCGTGCCTGGCTGATCGACCTGTGGCGGCTGTTGCGCCCCGCACTGCTGGGCCGCGAAGCGGTACCGCCGCGAATCTGGAGTACCTGAATGATCGGTGGGCACGGCTGCGCCGCTGCCCTCCCTACGCCGGCGCGCCTGCGTGCACGTCGCCCTGAACAACGCTGCGTGGTCTCGACCACCGGCCGGTGGATACGAAGAGCGACATCCACCCTACGACTGGAGCGGTTATGGATCTGTCACCAAGAGAGAAGGACAAGCTGCTGATCTTCACCGCCGGCCTGGTGGCCGAGCGCCGGCTGGCCCGCGGTGTGAAGCTCAACTACCCGGAGGCCATGGCCTACATCTCCGCCGCGCTGCTCGAAGGCGCGCGCGACGGCCAGACGGTCGCCGAGCTGATGCACTACGGCACCACCCTGCTCAGCCGCGAGCAGGTGATGGAAGGCGTGCCCGAGATGATTCCGGAAATCCAGGTCGAGGCGACCTTCCCGGACGGCACCAAGCTGGTCACGGTGCATCAACCAATCGCCTGAAATATCGGTCAATGTCTACTGCCCACGACCTTGAACCGTTCTTGAAGGAAACCAACGTGCAGATACGCGACGCCCTGGACACCGACCTCGAAGGCATCCTGCAGATCTACAACGACGCGGTGCAGAACAGCACGGCGATCTGGAACGACCACTGCGTCGACCTCGCCAACCGCCAGGCCTGGCTGGCCGAGCGTCACGCGCAGGGCTACCCCGTGCTGGTCGCAATCGACGAGCTGGGCCGCGTGGCCGGCTATGCCTCCTTCGGCCCCTGGCGCCCCCACGACGGCTTTCGTCATACCGTGGAGAACTCGGTCTACGTCAGCCCCGACCATCGCGGCAGCGGCATCGGCCGCAGCCTGATGAAGGCACTGATCGAGCGCGCCCGCATGCTCGACAAGCACGTGATGGTTGCCTTCATCGAAAGCGAGAACCGCGCCTCGGTCCATATGCACCAGCAACTGGGCTTCATCCATGTCGGCCAGATGCGCCAGGTCGGCTGCAAGTTCGGCCGCTGGCTGGACCTGACCATGATGCAACTGCCCCTGAACAGGACCTCGAAACCATGATTCCCGGCGAATACCAGATCCAGGACGGCGACATCGAGCTCAACGCCGGCCGCCGCACCCTGACCCTCTGCGTGGCCAACAGCGGCGACCGGCCGATTCAGGTCGGTTCGCACTACCACTTCTTCGAAACCAACGACGCGCTCACCTTCGATCGCGCCGCCTCGCGCGGCATGCGCCTGAACATCCCGGCCGGCACCGCGGTGCGCTTCGAACCGGGCCAGAGCCGCGAGGTGGAACTGGTCGAGCTGGCCGGCGAGCGCCGGGTGTTCGGCTTTGCCGGGCGGGTAATGGGCGCGCTTTAAAAGCCCCTCACCCCAGCCCTCTCCCAGAGGGTGAGGGGGAAAAAGCCACCGTCGCGGCGGGATGAGCCAACGCAGATCACCTCTCACCCACCGGGAGAGTAGAACCGGCCGACCGCGATGGGCTAGACCAACGCCGATCAGCCCCCTCTCCCTCCGGGAGAGGGTTGGGGTGAGGGCAGAGCCAATACAGGGACCGACCAAGGAGCCCCGATGAAGATCAGCAGACAAGCCTACGCCGACATGTTCGGCCCCACCGTCGGCGACAAGGTGCGCCTGGCCGACACCGACCTGTGGATTGAAGTCGAAAAAGACTTCACCACCTATGGCGAAGAGGTGAAGTTCGGCGGCGGCAAGGTCATCCGCGACGGCATGGGCCAGAGCCAGCTGTGCGCCGCCGAGGTGGTCGATACCCTGATCACCAACGCGCTGATCCTCGACCACTGGGGCATCGTCAAGGCCGACGTGGGCCTCAAGGACGGCCGCATCGCCGCCATCGGCAAGGCCGGCAACCCGGACATTCAGCCCGACGTGACCATCGCGATCGGCGCCAGCACCGAAGTGATCGCCGGCGAAGGCATGATCCTCACCGCCGGCGGCATCGACTCGCATATTCACTTCATCTGCCCGCAGCAGATCGAAGAGGCGCTGATGAGCGGCGTGACCACCATGATCGGCGGCGGCACGGGTCCGGCCACCGGCACCAACGCCACCACGGTGACGCCCGGCCCCTGGCACATGGCGATGATGCTCAAGGCCGCAGACGCCTTCCCGATGAACATCGGCTTCACCGGCAAGGGCAACGCCTCGCTGCCCGAGCCGCTGATCGAGCAGGTCAAGGCCGGTGCCATCGGCCTCAAGCTGCACGAGGACTGGGGCACCACCCCGGCGGCCATCGACAACTGCCTGTCGGTCGCCGATCAGTACGACGTGCAGGTGGCCATCCATACCGACACGCTGAACGAATCGGGCTTCGTCGAGACCACCCTCGGCGCGTTCAAGGGCCGCACCATCCACACCTACCACACCGAAGGTGCTGGTGGCGGCCACGCGCCTGACATCATCAAGGCCTGCGGCTTTGCCAACGTGCTGCCCAGCTCGACCAACCCGACCCGGCCGTTCACCCGCAACACCATCGACGAGCACCTGGACATGCTCATGGTCTGCCACCACCTCGATCCGAGCATCGCCGAGGACGTGGCCTTCGCCGAGAGCCGTATCCGCCGCGAGACCATCGCCGCCGAAGACATCCTGCATGATCTCGGCGCGTTCTCCATGATCAGCTCCGACAGCCAGGCCATGGGCCGCGTCGGCGAGGTCATCACCCGCACCTGGCAGACCGCCGACAAGATGAAAAAGCAGCGCGGCGCCCTGCCCGGCGACGGCGCGGGCAACGACAACTTCCGCGCCAAACGCTACATCGCCAAGTACACCATCAACCCGGCGATCACCCACGGCGTCAGCCACGAGGTGGGCTCGATCGAAGTGGGCAAGTGGGCCGACCTGGTGCTCTGGCGCCCGGCCTTCTTCGGCGTCAAGCCGACACTGATCCTCAAGGGCGGCGCCATTGCCGCGAGCCTGATGGGCGACGCCAACGCCTCGATCCCGACGCCGCAGCCGGTGCACTACCGGCCGATGTTCGCCAGTTACGGCGGTTCGCTGCACGCGTCGAGCTTCACCTTCATCAGCCAGGCCGCCTTCGAAGCCGGCGTGCCGGAACAGCTGGGACTGAAGAAGAAGATCGGCGTGGTCCGGGGTTGCCGTCAGGTGCAGAAGAAGGACCTGATCCACAACGACTACACGCCGGACATCCAGGTCGACCCGCAGAACTATCAGGTGCGCGCCGATGGCCAGCTGCTCTGGTGCGAACCGGCCGAAGTGCTGCCGATGGCGCAGCGCTACTTTCTGTTCTGATCTTCACGGGCAGCGCGGCAGCCGACAGACCGCAGCGCCAACGAAAAGCCCAGGCTTGTCCGCAAGCCTGGGCTTTTCATATCCGTGCCCCGCTCCCGGCCGACACTGATGGCACCGCCTTGGTGCGCTACGTCTTTTGAGTGCATACCCGCGATGCATCCGCAAAGTCGAACGGCAATGAATTTCTGATCTGAAATTCGCATCAATTTTGTATACAAATCATCCTGCACGATGACTCGGAGCGCCTAGACTCGAAGCATCGGGCGCAACCGCCTCAGTGATCGTCGCCTGATAATTCGCGAGCTCTGTCGTACGCGGAACAAGAACTGCATACAAAAATCCACAGTCTTGCTCAGAGCGCATCCCATGAATCACGACGACTTTCAGATCAAGCAGATCGACCCCAGTCTCTATAACGCGGATCTCGCGCCGCTCCCTCCGGCTGAACGCAAATGGGGCTGGTTCGAGATCTTCAACGTGTGGTCGAACGACATACAGAGTCTGTTCGGCTACACGCTGGCCGCCACGCTTTTCATCAGCTACGGGCTCAATGGCTGGGCGGTTCTGACGGGTATCGTCCTGGCCGGCTTTATCGTGATGGGGCTGGTGCACCTCACCGGAAAACCGAGTGTGAAGTACGGCATTCCGTTCCCCGTCATGGCGCGGGCGAGCATGGGCGTACGCGGCGCTAACTTCCCGGCGGTCGTCCGCGGCATCGTCGCGATCTTCTGGTATGGCGTGCAGACCTACTTTGCCTCGACTGCCGTTGCGCTGCTGCTCCGGGCCTTCATGGGCACCGATCCACAGGCGGCGACGCTGCTCGGCCTGACTGCCATCGACTGGGCCGCCTACGTGATGGTCTGCGTGTTTCAGGTAGCGCTGTTCGTTCGCGGCGTCGACTGGGTAACACGCTTTCTCAACTGGGCCGGCCCGCTGGTCTACCTGGTGATGATCGTGCTGATGATCGCCATCTGGTATCAGGCCGGCCCGAGCCTGCTGGGCGCCCTTGGCGACATCTTCAGCGGCAGCGGCGAACATGCCGGCGGTCCGATTGCAGCATTTGCGGCAGTGGTCGGCACCATGGTCGCCTACTTCGCCGCGGTGGTAATCAATTACGGCGATTTCGCCCGCTTCGTGAAAGACGAGCGGCAGATGCGCATCGGTAATTTCTTCGGCCTGCCTGTGAGCCTGGCGGTTTTCTCGATGATCGCGCTGGTGATCACCGCCGGCACCGTGGTCGTATTCGGAGAGACGCTGACCAACCCGACCGACATCGTGGCACGCATCGACAATGTCACCCTGACGGTCGTCGCCGCGATCACCTTCTTCGCCGCTACGGTGGGCATCAACCTGGTCGCCAACTTCATCCCTCCGGCCTACGACATCGCCAACCTGGCCCCCGCCAGGATCAGCGCCCGGACCGGTGGCTTCATCACTGCCGCCATCGCCTTTTTCATCGGCGCGCTGTGGGTGGCCTTCATCAGCGAAGTGGGCATCGCCGCCTTTGTCGATACGCTGGGCGCGGCGCTGGCGCCGCTGTACGGCATCATCGTGGCGGACTACTACCTGGTCCGGCGTCAGCGTCTGGATGTACAGCAGCTGTTCTGCGCCGAACGTACCGGCATCTACCACTTCAACGCTGGCTGGAACCGCAAGGCAATGATCGCGTTCGGTGTGAGTGCCGTGTTCTCCGTGGCCTCGGTATGGACGCCCGGACTGGAGAGCCTGTCCGGTTTCGCCTGGCTGCTGGGCGCACTGTTTGGCGGGACGCTGCACTATGTGCTGATGCGCAGGCAGCCCCTTTTTGTCACCCCGGTACAACCCGCGCCGCAGGGGTGAGCGTCGCTGCAAACGAGGCCGGGCATGCTAGAGTGTCCGGCCTTTTTCATCGCTCAGGGCCTTGCGATGGTGCGAACCCTCCTCGACGACCTGCTTACGGTGCAGCGTATCAGTGCCGTGCCGGCCATCCTGCAGGTCCTCAGCGAAACGACCGGCCTGCGCTTCGCTGCAGTTGCCCGCGTCACCGAGACGAACTGGACCGCCTGTGCCGTGTTCGATCGTATCGAGTTCGGCCTGAAGGTCGGCGGGGAACTCGACGTGACCACCACCCTGTGCAGCGAGATTCACGCCTCCCATCAGCCGATCATCATCAGCCAGGTCAGCGCCGATCCGGACTACTGCCACCATCACACGCCGCAGATCTATGGGTTCGAAAGCTACATCTCGGTCCCGGTGCTGCGCGCCGATGGCAGTTTCTTCGGCACGCTCTGCGCGCTGGACCCGCTACCCCGCGACCTGTCCAGCCCGGCGACGCGCGCAATGTTCGAATCCTTCGCCCGTCTGCTGACCCTGCAGCTCGATGCCGAGGAGCAGCAGCAGAGCACGCGCGCCGCGCTGGCCGACGAGCGCCTCACCGGCCACCAGCGCGAACAGTTCATCGCCCTGCTCGGCCACGACCTGCGTACCCCGCTGGCCTCGATCCAGGCGGCCAGCGACCTGCTGCTGCGCCGCTCGACGGAAGCCGGCACCCAGCAACTGGCCGAGCACGTGCGCACCGCCAGCCAGCGTGCCTCGCGCATGGTGGATGACCTGCTGGATTTCGCCCGCGGTCAGCTGGGCAACGGCATTCCGCTGAACTGGACGACGCCACCGGAGCTCAACCGCACCCTGCGCCAGGTGACCGACGAGCTGCGCAATGCGCATCCGCGACGGGTGCTGCTCGAGCGGCTGTCGCCGCTGGAGATGTTCGAGTGCGATCCGGACCGCATCGCGCAGCTGCTCGCCAACCTGATCACCAACGCGCTGCATCACGGCGCCAGCACCGGCCCGGTGATCGTGACGGCGCAGACCGACAACGGGCATTTCGAACTCGCCGTGCACAACCGCGGCACGCCGATTGCGGCCGAACACCTCGAGCGGCTGTTCCAGCCCTACTGGCAGGACCAGGGAGGCTCCAGCCGAGGAGGCCTGGGGCTCGGCCTGTTCATCGTCGACCAGATCGCCCGTGCCCACGGCGGCAGCATGCGTGTCAGTTCCAGTGCCGAAGCGGGCACCACCTTCACCTTCTCGATGCCGATCCGCCGCGATTGATCAACGCAGCTGGCTGTCCTTGCTACCGCGACGGTTGTAGCCGCTGAACCTGGCATCTTCCTTGTCCTGCGCCGCCTGGCACTTGATGCACAGGCGTACACCCGGCACCGCCTGGCGGCGCGCCTCGGGAATCTTCTCTCCGCATTCTTCGCAGTGCTTCAGGCTTTCGCCCCGAGCGAGTCGGCTGCGGGCGCGCTGTACGGCATCTTCGACGGTGCTGTCGATCTGCTCCTGTACCGCGCCATCTCCTGCCCAACCGGTGGCCATCGCAACCTCCTCGGCCCGCCGGGCCAGTTCTTGGGTGTGCCTGCATTGGAACGGTATTCGCGCCGGGGGTTTCCAAAAAGCGGCGCCGTGAACCGCCGGATTTCCGTTAGGCCACGCACCGGCGCCGCCTGTCGATCCGCTGGCGCCAAATCGACGAGCGGGGCTCGCAGCCCGACCAGCTTGACTATCCTCGGCCCGGTTCAGGCAAGCCGTGGCAGCCAGCAGCGCTCCAGTCCGGTCTTGCCGCAGGTGGTCGTCACCGGTCGGCCGTTCAGTCTTCTCACCAGTGAAGCAGCATATGCACAGACGATATCTGCTCGCGCTGGCCATCGCGCTCGGCGGCTGCGCCAGCCAACCTGAAGTGGTGGAACGCGAGGTCGGCCAGTTCGACCTCAAGCTCGGCACCGCACCGACTCGCAGCATGGCCCAGGGGCTGGTGCAGCCCACCACGGCCGGCACCTTTCGTGGGGGCCTCGATCTGACCCACGCCAGTGGCGTCTACCTCGGCCAGTGGTCGCCCAGCGTCGGACTGCTCGACGGCAGTCAGCTGGAGCTCAACAGCTATGTCGGTTACGCCCAGCCACGGCTCGACGATTCGCTGGGTTACGAGCTCGGCGTGATCCGCTATAGCTTTCCCGAGCTGCAGACCAAGAACCGCGAGGAGTACTACGCCGGCGTCAACCTGGGCAGCAGCCGGCTGGGTGGCGCGCTGAGCAGTTCGCTGGGGCGGACCGACAGCACGCTGTTTCTCGACCTGGGTGCGCTGCGGCCGTTCGATGTCGGGGTACGCCTGAAGTACGCCAGCCACACCCTGGACAGCCCGCTGTACTACCCCGGCGGCAGCGTGCGGGTGTTCAACGACTGGTCTCTGAACCTGTCGCGGCGCCTGCTCGGCATGCAGCTGGATCTGTCCTACACCGATACCAGCCTGCGCGGCGCGCAATGTGGCGTCTATTCGGGGCAGAACACCTATTGCGAAGGGTTCATGATGTTCAAGGCCGAACGCTCGTTCTTCTAGCGTCGCCGACGTCTGCCGGCGCTATCCCCATCGAAAGCGCAGCTGCGCATTGCCGACCGCCAGCAGGAAGGCCGCTGCGGCGAAGCCGTAGAGCAGCCCGAGGTTGCCATCCTGAAACAGCCAGGAGCCCAGCACCGGCCCGGTGGCCATGCCCATGAAGCGGAAGAAGTTGTAGCTGCCCACAGCGGTGGCGCGGTTGTGCTGGTATAGGTCCATCAGCAGACTGGTCTGCACCGGCAGCGACAGCCCGAGAAACAGCCCGAACGCCGTTACCGCCACCACCAGCGCAACCAGCGACAGGGGTGCCACCGCCAAAAACAGCAGCAGGCTGAGCGCATTGAGCAGCGCCGTGACCAGCAGCATCGGCCGCGGTCGCCAATGCCCGAGCAGCCGACCGCCGACGTAGCTGCCGATCACCACGGCCACCGACAGCGGCAGAAACACCAGCCCTTTTTCGCTGGCGCTCAGGCCGTAGACCGCATCCAGCACCCGCGGCATGAACACCAGGTAGTTGTAGAAGGCGTAGTACTGCACGAAGCTCAGCAGCATGATCGCCAGCCCCTGGCGGTTGCCCAGTACCTCCAGGTACTGCGCCGGATGAAAGGCGCGCGGCGGCTCCCCGGCCGGCCGGGTTTCCCGCAGCCAGATGGCGTTGCTCAGCAGCGCGGCCGCACCGACGAGGGCCAGCAGCAGGAACACGTAGTGGAAGTCCAGATGCTCGCCGACGAAACCGCCCACCACCGGGCCGACCACCGGCCCCAGCGCCACCATCATCTGGAACGAACCCATCGCCCGGCCGCGCGCGGCGCCTTCGAAGCGATCGCCGATCACCGTGACCGCCACCACCGCTCCGGCGGCGATGCCGACCGCCTGCAGCGCGCGGAACGCCAGCAGTGTCTCGATGCGATCGGCCAGGAAACAGCCCAGGGAAGCGACGATATAGATTGCCAAGCCGGCCAGCAGGGTGCGCTTGCGCCCACTGCGATCCACCAGCGGCCCGTAGATGATCTGCATGAAGGCCAGCACCAGCGTGAAGATCGAGATGCTGAGGTTGATCAGAAACGGCGTGGTGCGCAGCGCACCACCGAGCTCCGGCAGGATCGGCGCATACACGGTCTGAGTGAACGGCCCGAGAAAGGCGGCGAAGGCGACCATGAAGGTCAACAGGCGTGGGCTCATCAAGGCTCCAGCGGCGGCGGTGGTGCCCACCCGGGCAGCGATGGCTGTCCGGGCGGGTCAGCGGCTTACTCCTTGACCTGCATGTACTCCTCGGCCCAGACGACGTACTCGTCCGCGGTGGAATACTTGACCGACAACTGCGAGGCGTTTAGGTCCAGGGCGTCGACCTGACGCTGCTCGCGCAGGCAGTCGTAGGTCGCCTTGATCGCTGCGAAGTAGGCTGCGTGACCGTTGACCACGATGCGCACGCCGAGCGCGGCCAGCCGCGCGTTGTCGCGCAGATTGGGGTTGCCGTAGGTGACCAGCATCAGCGGCTTGCTGAGCTGGCTGGCAATGCTTTCCAGATGATCGAAATCCTCGATGCCGACCAGGCAGATGGCATCGGCACCGGCCTTTTCGTAGGCCTGGGCGCGTGCGATGACTTCCTCGAAGCCGATCACGCCGGCGTTGGTGCGACCGATGATGGCCATCTCCGGATCGACTCGCGCCTCCAGCGCCGCGCGAATCTTGCCGACGGCCTCGAACATGCCGATGAGGTCGGTGGAGCGGCGACCGAATTTGGGTGGCAGCAGGGTGTCCTCGATGGTCAGCGCGGAAATCCCGGCGCGCTCCAGTTCGGAAACGGTGCGCATCACGTTGAGCGCGTTGCCGTAACCGTGGTCGGCATCGGCCAGCACCGGCAACTGGGCGACGCGGCAAATGCGCGTGGCCTGCTCGACGAACTCGCTCAAGGTGATGAGGTTGAAGTCCGGCGCGGCCAGCACCTGCAGCGAGGCCACCGAGCCACCGAGAATGCCGACCTCGAAGCCGAGATCGGCGGCGATGCGTGCCGACATCGGGTCGAACACCGACGCCGTGTGGAAGCAGCGGTCGGCGTTGAGCAGCCCGCGGAAGTTGCGGCGCAGGTCATGATGAGAGAGTCGCGGCATATAGGCTCCGTTTGTTGTATGCGTTGCACGCAAGGGTCGAATCGCCCTGTCTGTTCATTTCAATATCGATGCTGAGAAGCTGTTCGGCCATCCGAATGGCACATTTGCCGTTTATCCGCCGGCGGCGGGCTGGCGGCGCTGCACATAGGCCATGCACAGCCCGCTGGCGATGATCACCGCCATGCCGATCAGGGCGCCGGCATCCGGTGCGTGATCGAAGACGAGGTAACCCACCACCCCGGCGAACACCATCTGGCTGTAGGTGAACGGCGCCAGCGTCGCCGCGCTGGCGAAGCGGAAGGCGTTGGTCAGCAGCAGATGGCCGAGCATGGCCATGCCACCGAGGGCGCCCATCAGCAGCGCGTCGTGCAGCGTCGGCGTGCGCCAGTTGAAGATCACCAGCACGCTCAGGGCCACGCAGCCGACCAGGCTGGTCAGGTAGTTGCTGGTCACCGGATGGTCGGTTCCGGCCAGGCGCCGCGTGATCAGCTGATAGACCGTGAACGACAGCGCCGCGCCCAGCGGCAGCAGCGCTGCCGGAGTGAACAATGCCGACCCCGGACGCACGATGATCAGCACGCCGAGCAGACCGAACCCCACCGCGAACCACTGGCTGGGATTGATTCGCTCACCGAGCAGCGCCGAGGCGACGGTCACCAGCACCGGCGTCAGGAAGATCACCGCGGTCGCCTCGGCCAGCGGGATGAAATGCAGGCCGTTTATGAACAGCAGGCTGACGCTGACCAGGCTCAATCCGCGCAGCAGCTGCGGCCAGGGCCGCAGGGTGCGGAACACGCGCTGCCCCATGCGCGGCACGAACAGCGCCGTCATCAGCACCGTCTGCGCCACGTAGCGGGCCCAGATGACCAGAAAAACCGGGTAGATCTCCGAAAGGTGTTTGGCCAACCCGTCGTGGCTGGCCAGCAGCAGACCCGACAGCAGTATCAGCAGAACGCCATAGAGCGGGTGGTGATGATCGTTCAACGCTCGCCTCACTTGTTAGCAGACTAAGCATTATGCCTGCCAAGGCCTGCGGATGCTCCATCAATCGGCTGACTGGTGCTGCCACGGCGACGAGCCGGCTGGCCAGTTGACACCCTCTGACCTCGAACCTGTACACCCGCCCCGCAGGCCGTCCGCTGGCGAGCAAAACACCGCCGTTTCGCGTATGATCGCCGGCTTTTTGCCGGGCCGCGTGGCGTTTCGCGGCGTTCGAGTGTAGTCGTGATGTACCAGTTGAGAGCGATGCAGGAGCGCGATATCCCTGCCGTCCTGGCGATCCAGGAAGAGTCCTATGCTGCCGAGGTACTGGAAGACGAAGCGGTGATCCGCTCGCGCCTGGCGGCCTGCCCGCACCTGGCCTGGGTAGCCGAGGACGCCGAGGGGGTCTGCGGCTACCTGTTCGCCTACCCGTCCCGCCTGGGCAAGGTCACGCCGCTGGACGGTGAATTCCATAGTGACGGTGAAGCCGATTGTCTGTACCTGCATGATCTGGCCGTGGCCCGTCGCGCCGCTGGTCGCGGCATCGGTCCGGCGCTGGTACGCCACAACCTGAAGCAGGCCAGCAGCATCAGGCTGCGCTATTCGGCGCTGGTCTCGGTACAGGATTCGACCGGTTTCTGGTCGCGCCTGGGCTACCAGGCCCATGACGAACTCGAGCCGCCACAGGCCGGCAACCTGGCCAGCTATCAGATCCCGGCGGTATACATGGTGCGCAGCCTGCACCAGTAAGGCGCACGCTTGCGCCAGGACCGCACCACGCGCACCGCAACGGTGCGCGGCAGGCCCCAATATCTGGCACAAAGATCCCTGGAGCCGCCACTAGTCCTGTCCGGACGCCCGATTGGCAAGCCCCTTGCTCTGCTTCGGCAAACGATCCGACCGGAACATTGCAATGCTGGTGATTCGCCAACGCATCGCGGCCCGCCCTGAATGGCAGGCCGAACTCGAACTGACCTACGACGCGCGCAGCAAGAGTCGCCTGCGCTGCTTCAGTACCAGCGGCGAAGACGTCGGCCTGTTTCTCGAACGCGGCCAGCCGCCGCTCGCCGACGGTGAGTGCCTGCTGGCAGCCGATGGCCGTGTGGTGCGCGTGCGCGCCCGCCCCGAACAGCTGTTGCACGTCACCTGCGCCAGCGCCTTCGAGCTGACCCGCGCGGCCTACCACCTGGGCAACCGCCATGTCGCCCTGCAGGTCGGCGACGGCTGGCTGCGCCTACTCGACGACTATGTACTCAAGGACATGCTCTTGCAGCTGGGCGCCCAGGTCGAACACATCGAGGCGCCCTTCCAGCCGGAGCATGGCGCCTACGGCGGCGGCCATCATCATTCCCACGCCGGCGAGGCGGAGTTCAGTTACGCACCGCGCCTGCACCAGTTCGGCGTACGCCCGTGAACGCGGCGGGCACGCCCGTCCCGGCCTGGGCCCTGCTCCGGCTGGCCAGCCCGCAGCTGCCGATCGGCGGCTACAGCTATTCCCAGGGGCTGGAGATGGCCGTGGAGAACGGCCAGGTGAACGACCCGGACAGCGCCCGGCGTTGGCTGGAGGATCAACTGCTGCTCAACCTCGCCCGCTTCGAGGCGCCGCTGCTGCTCGCGCATTGCCAAGCGGCGGCACAGGACGACTGGCCGCGCCTGTTGCATCTGGCTGCCGAACACCGCGCCAGCCGCGAAACCCGCGAGCTGCAGCTGGAAAGCCGGCAGATGGGCTATTCCCTCGCGCAGCTGCTCGACGGCCTGCCGGAACTCGACCAGCCGGGGCGTGACTGCCTGGCCGCGGCCGACGAGCCCGGCTTGGCCCTGGCCTGGGCGCTGGCCGCCCGTGCCTGGCGGATCGAACCCGCCGATGCACTGGCCGCCTGGCTGTGGGGCTGGCTGGAAAATCAGCTGGCGGTGCTGATGAAGACCCTGCCGCTGGGGCAACAGGCGGCGCAGCGGTTGACCTCGCAGCTGTTGCCGGTCCTGAGCCAGGCGCAGCGGGAAGCGAGTCAGCTGCCGGAAGCGGCCTGGGGCAGCGCGCCGTTTGGATTGGTGCTGACCAGCATGGCGCATGAGCGGCAGTACAGTCGGTTGTTTAGGTCATGAGGGTCACAAGCTTTCAGGCAACTCGGACCCCAACCCCCGTCAGGAGGCCGAGCGCAGTTGCCGTGGAGGGGGTTGAGCGGCATGGATGCCGCGAGAGCTGCGATGGGTCGGGGCCGCCGTCGGTAGGGATGGCCCTTCGCAGCGTGCCCCCGGAGCGGCGATGGAGTGAGGGCACCCTTCGCGCAGCGAAGGGCCGGATGTCGGGGTCGCCTTCTCTTTGGTTACTTTCTCTTGGCGAGACAAGAGAAAGTGACGCGCCGTGCAAGGCGCAACCTGCAGTCCCAGCCGAGGAAAGCGCGGCGCCTGACAACATTGCGTACGCCACCATCGATCACCCAGCGATTTCTATTCCCCCCTGCCCCAATCGGCAGCGGCACGCCCTTCGCATCAACCCCGAGGCACCCACACTGCCTCCCAGAGGAGACCACCCATGAGCACCCAACCCCTGCGCGTAGGCATTGGCGGGCCGGTCGGTTCCGGCAAGACCGCCCTGACCCTCGCCCTGTGCCAGGCCCTGCGCGAGCGCTACAACCTCGCCGTGGTGACCAACGACATCTACACCCAGGAAGACGCCCAGTTCCTGGTGCGCAATGAGGCCCTGGCGCCCGAGCGGATCATCGGCGTGGAGACCGGCGGCTGTCCGCACACGGCGATCCGTGAGGACGCCTCGATCAACCTCGAAGCGGTCGAGCAGCTCAACCGGCGCTTTCCTGGGCTGGATCTGATCATCGTCGAGTCCGGCGGCGACAACCTCTCGGCGACTTTCAGCCCGGAGCTGTCGGACCTGACCATCTACGTGATCGATGTGTCCGCTGGCGACAAGCTGCCGCGCAAGGGTGGGCCGGGCATCTGCAAGTCCGACCTGCTGGTGATCAACAAGATCGACCTGGCGCCGATGGTCGGTGCCTCGCTGGAGGTGATGGATCGCGACGCCCGCAAGATGCGCGGCGAGCGCCCGTTCGTCTTCAGCAACCAGAAGGTCGGCCAGGGTCTCGAGGAGATCATCGCCTTCATCGAAAAACAGGGAATGCTCAGCGCCGCCTGACGTCCGCCCGATCATCCAAGGAGTCTCTATGAACCTGCGCAAACCACTGCTGGCCACCCTTCTGCTGCTCAACCCGACCCTGGCACTGGCACACCCCGGCCACGATCACGCCGGCGTGCTGTCCGGTATCGCTCACCCCGTCTTCGGCCTCGATCACCTGCTGGCGATGGTCGCCGTCGGGCTATGGGCGGCCCAGCAGACCGGCAAGGCGCGCTGGGCGCTGCCGCTGATCTTCGTCGCCACCATGCTGCTCGGCGGCCTCGCCGGCTTTGCCGGTATCGAGATGCCGCTGATGGAAACCGGCATTGCCGGCTCGGTATTCGCACTGGGCTTGCTGGTGGCACTGGCGGTACGTCCGCCTCTGTCGGTGGCCGCCCTGCTCACCGCGCTGTTCGCCATCAGCCACGGCGTCGCCCATGGCCTGGAACTGCCGGAGCTGTCCAGCCCGTGGGGTTATGCCGCCGGCTTCGTGCTGGCTACGGCCGCCCTGCATGCGGCCGGTTACGCAGTGGTGCGCTATCTGCCGCAGGCCGCCGCGCCGCTGGTGCGCATCGCCGGTGCCGCCTCGGCGCTGACCGGCGCCTGGCTGCTGGCCAGCTGAATACGGCGATGCGTCAGTGATAGTGCCGTCGCAGCGCTACGTTGAGGCGATCGACCACCTCGGCCCAGTCGGCATCCTCGAGGATCTCCTCACGCAGGAAGCTCGCCTGGGCCGGCGTCCAGAAGGGCGCGTCCGCCAGGTAGATGTCGTCCGCCAGGGGTGAGTGGGTTTCGATGAAGCGCCTGATCGACACGTCGTCGTTGGGCAGCCCCAACTGTTCGAACAGGTTGTGGAAGGCGTGAGTCGATGCGTCCATGTTGAGCCTCCGATGCTGACGCGGGGATGAACCTCTTGAGTATCGTCCATCCCCGCGAAAGCGCCGGCGCGAATCAGCGGAACGGCGGCTCGTCGAAGCTGCGCAGCTTGCGCGAGTGCAGCGAGTTCAGCTGGCTGCGCAACAGGTCGAGGGCGGCGATGCCGATCTTCAGGTGCTGGGTCACGGCGCGCTCGTAGAACGCATTGGCCGACCCGGGCAGCTTGATCTCGCTGTGCAGCGGCTTGTCCGACACGCACAGCAGCGTGCCGTACGGCACGCGCAGGCGATACCCCTGGGCGGCGATGGTGCCGCTCTCCATGTCCACCGCCACCGCACGCGACAGGTTGATCAGCGGCCGCTCCTGGGCCCAGCGCAATTCCCAGTTGCGATCGTCGTAGGTCAGCACGGTGCCGGTGCGCAGACGCTTCTTCAGTGCCTCGCCCTGCTCCCCGGTGATGCGTGCAGCCGCATCCTGCAGCGCCTGCTGCACCTCGGCCAGCGCCGGCAGCGGAATGTGCGGCGGCAGCACGCGGTCGAGGATGCCGTCGCGCCGCATGTAGGCGTGCGCCAGCACGTAATCGCCGATGGACTGCGACTGCCGCAACCCGCCGCAGTGGCCGATCATCAGCCAGCAATGCGGTCGCAGCACCGCCAGGTGATCGGTGATGTTCTTGGCGTTGGACGGACCGACGCCGATGTTCACCAGGGTGATGCCATGGCCATCATCGGCAATCAGGTGATAGGCCGGCATCTGGTAACGGTGCCAGAGCACACCGCCGATGATCGCCTGCGCCTCGCCCTCCTCCATGCCACGTTCGATGATCACGTTGCCCGGCAGCACCATGCGGGTGAAACGGGTGTCGTCACGCAGCATGTCCAGGCCGTGGCGGATGAACTGGTCGACGTAGCGGTGGTAGTTGGTCAGCAGGATCCACGGCTGCACATGGCGCCAGTCGCTGCCGGTGTAGTGCACCAGCCGGCGCAGCGAGAAATCCACCCGTGCGCCGTCGAACAGTGCCAGCGGATAGGGGTCGGCGTGCTCCCAGTCGTAGAGCCCGTCGGCGATGTCGTCGGTCGCGGCGGACAGGTCGGTGCTGGGAAATACCCGCGCCAGCTCGGCCGCAGTCACGCCGGTGCCGGCCAGCTCGTCGCCCTGTTCGATCACGTAGGGATAGGGAATGTTGCGGTCGCTCATGCCGACCTCAACGGTGACGTTGAAGTCCTGGATCAGCGGCTTGAGCTGATCGAGCAGGTAGGCGCGGAACGCGGCCGGGTGGGTGACCGTAACGCTGTACACGCCGGGCGCCTGCACCTTGGCATAGGCGCGGGTCGAAGCCGGCACTTCGCCGTGGCATTCATAGGTCAGGCGCAGCTGCGGATAGCGGAACAGGCTGCGCTCCTGCAGGCTCGGCTCGGTGCGGCTGGTCACGTAACGCTTGAGTGCCTGGTTGAGCGCCGTGGTGGCGCGCGCGTGCAGTTCGGCAAGGTAGTCCACTGCAGCTTCTGCGCTGGTGGCAATGCGGAAAGTATCACCGGCTGGATTCATGCTGGATTCCTTGTTCAGTCGTTGGAAACATCTTGCCTGCTCATCGATGACAGCGATAGCGCCGCAGACACCTCATCCGTTGCTCGGCTCACGCCAAGCCCCTCGGCCAATGCCTGCAGCGCCTGCTGCAATGGCACCAGCCCGGGCGCCGCACTCAGGCTGAGGCGAAGCGCATCCGGCGCATCGGGGCCGACGGCAAACACCTGTGCCGCCGCGCACTCGATGGAAGCGGCGTGGGCAATGCCGGCCAGGCCGATCTCGCCATCCGTGGCCGTCAACCAAAGGTGCGGCGAAGCGGGCCCCGTCACCCTTGGTCCTAGCAGCTTGCGCGCCATCTTCCAGCGCCGCTCGATCTGGCGACGCTGCCAGGCCAGCCGACGCAGCGCCGTGCCGTCCTCGATCCACTCACTTGCCAGGCGCAGGCACAGCGGCGAGAGCGCCCAGCCGGTGGCCTGCGCTTCCGGATCGATGCGCGCCAGCCATGACCCGGGCGTGGCGATGAAACCGAAACGCAGCCCGGGCGCGACGGTCTTCGACAGGCTGCCGACCAACACGCTGCGCTCACCCAGCAACGTCGCCAGCGGTGGTTCGTCACCGAGGGCTCCGTAGACATCATCCTCGATGATCAGCAGATCATGCCGACGCGCCAGCTCCGCGATCGCCTCGCGCCGCTCGCGGTCCATGCTGACGCCCGTGGGATTCTGCAGGCAGGGCGTCAGCACCGCGACCCGCGCACCGGTGGCCCGAGCCTGGCGATCGAACTCCTCGGGCACGATGCCGTGCTGATCGAGCGCCACACCATGCAGAGGCAGGCGCAGCTGACGCGCAGCGGCCTTGATGCCGGGCGAGGTCAACGCCTCGACCAGCACCGGTTCGCCCGGCGCACACAGGCCCAGCATGGCGGCAAACACACCCTGCTGTGCACCGGCACAGAGCAGGATCTGCCCCGGCGGCAGCTCCAGCCCGCGGCGCTGCAACCAGCGGCTGACCGCGACGCGCCCGCGCTGCAGCGCCGAGGCCGAGGGGTAGCCCTGCAACAGCGCAAGCTCTGACGATGCTCCCAGCGCCGCCAGGCTGCGGTGCAGATCCCGATCGTCCGCGTCCAGCACCGGCAGATTGGTCGACAGGTCCAGGCGCGCCGGCACGGCCTCCGGCTGCTTGAGCAGGAACAGGCTGGCCTCGCGGCTGCTTGCCAGCACGAAGGTGCCGCGACCAACCTCGCCGCCAACCAGATGCCGTCGCGCGGCCTCGCGATAGGCCTGCATGGCCGTACTCGGATTGAGCCCCAGCGCCCAGGCCAGCCGGCGCTGCGGAGGCAGGCGATCGCCTGGCTTGAGTTCGCCGCGCTCGATTGCCGCGGAGATCGCATCCACCAGCGCCAGATAGCGCGGTTGATCGTTATCGCTAAGCTTCGGAAGCCACATTGCCTACCATGCAATATAAGGATTTACCCATACAATGATCCGACCTAGGCTCTCCGTCAAACTACTGAAGGAGTCGCCATGTTCGATCTCACCGCACTGCGCCAGGCCGCCGAACTGATCGGCCGGCATGTTCCGCCGACCCCACAGTACAACTGGCCGCTACTGTCGCAACGCCTCGGCTGCGAAGTCTGGGTCAAGCACGAAAACCACACGCCGGCCGGTGCATTCAAGGTTCGCGGCGGCCTGCTCTACGTGCATGAGCTGCTCGGGCGCGAGCCGCGACTGCCCGGCATGATCAGCGCCACCCGCGGCAATCACGGCATCAGCCTGGCGATGGCCGCGCGACAGGCCGGCGTGCCGCTGAAGGTTCTGGTACCGCAGGGCAACTCGACGGAAAAGAATGCGGCGATGCGCGCCTGCGGTGCCGAAGTCATCGAACACGGTGAGGATTTCGACACGGCGCGCAAGCAAGCCGCCGAGCTGGCGAGACAGAGCGGCTGGCATTTCGTCCCCGCGCTGCATCCGGACCTGATTCGCGGGGTCGCTACCTATGCCCTGGAGCTCTTCGAGGCCGCGCCGCCGCTGCGCCGCGTCTACGTGCCCATCGGCATGGGCTCGGGCATCTGCGGCCTGATCCGCGTCCGCGACCTGCTGGGGCTGGACTGCGAAATCGTCGGCGTCGTTTCCAGCGCAGCGGACGCATACGCACAGAGCTTCGAGCAGGGGCGGATCGTCTGCACCGAGACCGCCGATACGTTCGCCGACGGCATGGCCTGCCGGATGCCTGCTGCCGAAGCACTGGAGATCATTGCCAAAGGTGCCGCACGCATCGTGCGAGTCGATGACGGCGAAATCCGCCGGGCGATCGTCGCGCTCCACGAAGACACCCACAACACCGCGGAGGGCGCTGGCGCCGCCGCACTGGCTGCCGCCATTCAGGAACGCGCGCTTAACGCGGGGAACGCATTGCCGTCGTGCTCAGCGGCGCCAACATCGATCGCCGTGTGCTGGCGGGGATACTGGCTGGCCACGCGCGGTGTTCCGACTGACGTGTGCGATGCCAGCAAGGCAGAAGGCTGCCTGTTAAATCAGGAAACGAGTCCGTCGCCGCAGGCAATTCCCGTCTGGCCTGCGCAACGCCATACTCGCGCCCGCCCGGCTCAGCGTGCGCCTGCGAGGCGCCGGCCGGGGCATCGATCGACAGACAGGTAGGCATCATGCAGGTAGCACATCCGGAAACGAGCCGCAGTCGCCTCGGCCAGTTCATCGAACGGCCAGCGTTCCAGCGCGGCATTCTGCTGCTCATCGTCATCAACGCGGCGATTCTCGGCATGCAGACCTCGGCCGCGCTGGTGGCGCGCTGGGGCGAGGCGCTGGTACTGCTAGATTCGCTGATCCTGGCGGTATTCGTTGCCGAGATCGCCGCGCGCATCTATGTCCACCGTGCAGCGTTCTTCCGCGATCCCTGGAGTCTGTTCGACTTCAGCGTGGTCGCCATCGCCCTGGTGCCGGCCAGCGGTCCGTTCAGCATCCTGCGTGCCTTGCGCGTGTTGCGGGTGATGCGCATGGTGACCATGGTGCCGTCGATGCGCCGCGTGGTCGGCGCACTGTTGTCGGCAATTCCCGGGCTGGGCTCGATCGCCATGGTGCTGGCACTGGTCTTCTACGTCTCGGCGGTGATCGCCACGGGCCTGTTCGCCGCCGACTTCCCCGAGTGGTTCGGCAGCCTTGGTCGTTCGGTGTACACCCTGTTTCAGGTCATGACCCTAGAAAGCTGGTCGATGGGCATCGTGCGCCCGGTGATGGAAATCTTTCCCTATGCCTGGGTGTTCTTCATCCCGTTCATCCTGATCGCCACCTTCACCATGCTCAACCTGTTCATCGCGATCATCGTCAATGCGATGCAGACGGTCACCGACGCAGACCGCGAAGCCACCCAGGCGAGCATCGAGGCGGCGCGCGAGCATATTGAAACCGACCTGCACGACGAGGTCCGTGCCCTGCGCGGGGAGATCGCCGAACTCAAGGAATTGCTGCGCCAGCAGCCTCGTCCCTGACGCTGCAGGCCCGACAGCAAGGGGCTGCCGTCGGACAAGGGCTCATAGATGCGGTGCGCTGCGCGCCAGCAGCGCGGCGATATCCAGCCCCCTCGGCAGGGTGCCGTGCACCCGCCCGTGGCCATCCAGCCGGCTGGCGATGAAGGCATTCGACACCGCGGCATCGCCCGCTTCGAGCAGCAGCTTGGCCTGCAGCGCCACGGCCACCTCTTCGGTCAGCTGGCGGGCGCGGTACTGGATGTCCTCGGTGTCGCCGAAGGCCGCCTTCAGTCGCTGGATATGCACTTTAAGACGCGCGTCACCGTGGCCATCGCCGAGTTCGGCGAACAACACCTCCAGCACGCCGGGCTCCTTGGACAGCGCGCGCAGTACATCCAGGCATTGCACGTTGCCGGAGCCTTCCCAGATGGAATTCACCGGTGCCTCGCGATAAAGCCGCGGCAGGATGGTTTCCTCGACATAGCCGGCGCCGCCGAGGCATTCGCTGGCCTCGGCGATCATGGTCGGGGCGCGCTTGCAGATCCAGTACTTGCCGATGGCGGTGACCACCCGGGCGAACTTGTCTTCGTGCTCGTCACGGCGCTGGTCCTGGGCGCGGCCCATGCGCAGGGTCAGCGCCAGCGCTGCCTCGCTTTCCAGGGCAAGGTCGGCCAGCACGTTCTGCATCAGCGGCTGATCGAGCAGGGCGCGCCCACCTACCCGGCGGTGCGCGCAGTGATGCATGGCCTGGGTCAGCGCCTGACGCATCAGCGAGCTGGAGCCGATCATGCAGTCGAAACGGGTCGAGGCGACCATCTCGATGATGGTCGGCACGCCTCGACCCTCCTCGCCAACCATCCAGGCCAGCGCGCCGCGGTACTCGACTTCGCTGGAGGCGTTGGCCCAGTTGCCCAGCTTGCTCTTCAGACGCTGGATATAGAAGGCGTTGCGCGTGCCGTCCGGGCGATGGCGCGGCAGCAGGAAACAGGACAGCCCCTTGTCGGTCTGCGCCAGGGTGAGGAAGGCGTCGCACATGGGCGCCGAGCAGAACCACTTGTGGCCGATCAGCTCGTAGGCCTGCCCCGGCCCGCCAGCACCGACCGCAAAGGCACGGGTCGTGTTGGCACGCACGTCGGTGCCGCCCTGCTTTTCGGTCATGGCCATGCCGATGGTGACGCCGGCCTTCTGCTCCATCGGCACGTTGCGCGGGTCGTATTCGCGGGCGAGGATCTTCGGCAACCAGCGCTCGGCAAGGTCAGGCTGCAGACGCAACGCCGGCACGCTGGCGTAGGTCATGGTCAGGGGGCAGCTGCTGCCGGCTTCGGCCTGGTTGTGCAGGTACATCAGCGCCGCACGCGCCACCTGCGCGCCGTGCTGGGGATCGGTCCAGGGCAGCGAGGGGATGCCATGCTCGACGGCCGTGCGCATCAGCTCGTGATAGGCCGGATGGAATTCCACCAGATCGATCCGATGACCGTAGCGATCGTGGCTCTTGAACACCGGCTTGTTCTCGTTGGCGAGAAAGCCGGCCTGCATCAGTGGCCCACCGGCCAGCGCGCCATAGACATCCAGCCGCCCCCGGGCCCAGCCGGCATGATAGCGCTGCGTCCACTGTTGCAACGGCAGGTCGAGGCGGTAAAGGTTGGCGCCTTCGAGCGGCGGCACCTGGTTGATGACCTCGTGGGTTTCGGCACAGGTCTGCGGAATCATCTGACGGCCCTCGTTTCGTTGCCGATGCGCGGCGGCTGTCAGCAAGCGTAGTCGGCGCATGCGAGCAACGGGCGGCGCGGTTGGATCAGCAGTGAAACACGCAGCGGCAGGACGCCTGAAGCGAGGTATCGGCCAAAAGGTCCGCGCCTCAGGCAATCGGCGCGGACGGCGGATTGCCGTTCGGTTGACTCGCGAGCATCTGTTCGGGGCCATGCAGCGGGAAGCGCACGCGGATGCAGAAGCGACTGCCCAGGCCGGGCCGCGACTGCTGGCTCAGCTGCCCGCCGAACACTTCGATCAGCCCGCGGCTGATCGCCAGGCCGATGCCAAGCCCGCCGTAGCGTCGGGTCATGGAGCCATCCACCTGGCGGAACTGGTGATAGAGGTAGGCCTGATCGGCGTCGCTGAAACCGATGCCGCTGTCGATCACTTCTACCTCGAGCTGCACCTGGCGCTGTTCCACCGCGCCGCCGAAGCGCAACGTCACGGCGCCCCGCGAGGTGAACTTGACCGCGTTGTCGAGCAGATGACAGATGCTTTGCTCGAACTTCTCGCCGTCCCCGTACACGCGGTCCTGCAGCTTGCCGTCGAACTCCAGATCGAAGGCCAGCCCCTTGGCGCGCGCCTGGGGGCCGAACTGCTGCTCCAGCCGCACCGCCGTGTCACGCAGGCTGAAGCGCTGGGCCTGCAGGCGCAGCTTGCCGGCGCGCAACTCGCTGAGCACGAGGATGTTGTTGACCAGGCGCATCATGTCCCGCGCCGAACCGGTGGCGATGTGCTGGTACTGGTGCAGTTCCTCCGGGGTTTCCGACGCCGGCAGCAGCTCGAGCGCGCCCATCACGCCCATCATCGGCGTGCGCAGCTCGTGGCTGATGTTGGAGAGAAACTCGTCCTTGAGCCGGTTGCTCTCGGCCAGCTCGCGGTTCAGCTGTTCCAGGTCGGAGCGGGCGTTCTCCAGGATCTTTGCCCGCTCGTCCTTCAGCGCGTTGATGCGATCGGCCAGCGCCATCGAAAGCAGCACCACCTCCAGCGCGGCCCCCAGCTGGCTGGCGTACATCGTCAGGAAGTTGTGCGGCAGGTGGCCCAGTACCATCAGGGTGTTGATCTGCCCTCCGACCAGCAACGCGCTCCAGGCGATGATGAAATAGCGCGCCACACGCATGCCGCGCAGCCAGGCCAGGATGCCGGTGGCGAACACCGCCAGGGTGAAGAGCAGCGCCAGCGCGGTGGCCAGGCGCAGCGACAGGCCATAGTCGGTGGTCAGCGCCAGCACCATGACCACCACCGAAAAGCCGATGATCAGCCGCAACAGCCGGTCCATCCAGCGGCTGTGCTCGGCGGTGCGCAGGAAGCTACGGGTGAACAGGCAGCCGAACAGCCCGGTGGCCCCGATCAGCAGCGGCGTCGCGGCATTGGCCCACCAGGGGCGATCCGACCAGAGAAACTGCACACCGGCGCCGTTCACCGAGACCTGATAAAGACCGAATGCGGCGATGTAGAGGATGTAATAGAGGTAGCTGGGATCGCGGATGCTGATATAGATGAACAGGTTGTAGACCAGCATCGCCAGCATTACGCCGTAGATCATGCCCAGCACGTAGAGCCGCCCGGGTTGTGCCTCGAGGTAGGCATGATGCGACCAGAGGCTCAGGGGCACCTGGATCGACCCCTCGCTCTGCACGCGCAGGTACAGGCGCTGGGGCCGATCGGTCGGCAGCTGTACTTCGAACAGGTAGTTGCCCTGGCCGATCTCGCGGCTGGCCCACGGGCGGGTGTCACCGGTGTCGCGCGCCAGGCGGTAACCGCCTTTGCCGTCCGGTAGGTACAGCTGCAGGCTGTCGAGCGGCGGATAGGCTACCTCCAGCAACCAGCGTCGCGCGCCTTGTACGGTCTGCGGACGGTAATGCAGATCGACGCGCACCCAATACGCCGAGCGGGAATAGCCGGCGTTGAACACCGCGGTCCGATGCGGCTGGAAGCGACTTTCGAATGCGGGCGAGGCGACCTCGTCGATCTGCGCGTCGCCAAGTGGATCCTCGAACACCTGCATGTGCTGCCCGAGTGGCAGGTGACGGGTGTGTTCGTCCAGTTCGACAGCAGCGGCCAGGGCCGGCAAGAGGGCCAGGATGAGCAGGAAGACGTACCGCATGATGCCTCGTGCAGGCCAGACGACGAAAACGGATTCACGCCCTGCGAACCCCGCCACCCGACCCGAAAACCAAAGTGCCAGCAATCTACCACAGCGATGGTTGCAGCCGGAAAAGACGAATGTCTGCCGGATCGCTGGCCCGATGGCCGGCGAGCGCCGCGCTGGCGGGACGCACAACTGCCACGTCCCGCCAGCGCTGTTTGGTGATAAGCTCGCACGCCATGAAAAACCCTACTTCAAGACCCGTCGTCCTCTGTCTGTCCGGCCATGATCCCAGCGGCGGCGCCGGCCTGCAGGCGGACATCGAAGCCCTTCTGGCGCAGGCCTGTCACGCTGCACCGACCGTCACCGCGCTCACCGTGCAGGACACCGTCAACGTCTCCGACTTCCGCGTGCTCGACCGCGAGTGGGTACTCGCCCAGGCCAACGCAGTGATCGCCGACCTGCCCATCGCCGCCGTCAAGCTGGGCATGCTCGGCTCGGTTGAGATGGTCGAGACGGTGCTCGAGATCATGGCCCGGCTGCCGGGCGTGCCGCTGGTCTGCGACCCGGTGCTGCGCGCCGGCGGTGGCGGTGCGCTGGGCAAGGAGGATGTCGGCTACGCCATGCGCGAGCGGCTGTTCCCGGTTTCCACCATCGCCACGCCGAATCTGCCGGAAGCTCGGATCCTTGCCGAACTGCCGGAGGGCAGCGCCGACGAGTGTGCCGAACGCCTGCTACCGCATATCCGCCACCTGCTGATCACCGGCGGCCATGGCGACGAGAGCGAAGTGCACAACCGCCTGTATTGCCGCGACGGCAGTCGTCACGACTTCACTTGCGCGCGCCTGCCGGGCAGCTATCACGGCTCCGGCTGCACGCTTGCCAGCGCCCTGGCCGGTCGCCTGGCACTGGGCGAGGAGCTGACCAGCGCGGTCCGCTCGGCACTCGACTACACCTGGCGGACGCTGCGCGATGCCGAGGCCCCCGGCCACGGCCAGTACGTGCCGCGCCGCCTGCCCCTGGACCTGGCCTGACTGGAGACCAGCGCATGAAGGAATCGTCCCGCCTGCGCGGCCTGTACGCCATCACCGACAGCAAGTTGCTGGCCGATGGCCGCCTGCTGCCCTATGTCGAGGCGGCACTGAAGGGCGGCGCCCGCCTGCTGCAGTATCGAGACAAGACCAGCGACGAGGCGCGGCGGCTGCGCGAGGCCGATGCGCTGCAGGAGCTCTGCGCCCGCCACGGTGCTCAGCTGATCATCAACGATGATGCCGAGCTGGCCGCGCGCCTGGGCGTTGGCTTGCACCTGGGCCAGGAAGATGGTTCGCTGGCAGCCGCCCGGGCCCTGCTCGGCCGCCAGGCGATCATCGGTGCCACCTGTCATGCGCAACTGCCGCTGGCCGAGCAGGCGGCGCGTGACGGCGCCAGCTACGTCGCCTTCGGCCGTTTCTTCCAGTCCCACACCAAACCCGGCGCACCGGCAGCCAATCACGAATTGCTGCGTGAAGCCCGCGCCCGTATCGGCCTGCCCATCGTCGCCATCGGTGGCATCACGCTGGACACCGCGCCATCACTGATCGCCGAAGGCGTGCAGATGATCGCCGTGATCCACGCCCTGTTCGCCGCCGACAGCGCCGCCGAGGTCGAGCGCCGCGCCCAGGCCTTCAGCCAACTGTTCAACACGCCCTGATTCCGCCACGGTGGGTCGCTGATGCCGGCCCGCCCCTGTTTTGCGAGGCCCGCATGTCCCGTTCCGAAACCCTCTTCGCCAGCGCCCAGACCAACATCCCCGGCGGCGTCAACTCGCCGGTTCGCGCCTTCCGCAGCGTCGGCGGCACCCCGCTGTTCCTCAAGCACGCCGAAGGCGCCTATGTCATCGACGAGGACGACAAGCGCTACGTCGACTACGTCGGCTCCTGGGGCCCGATGATCCTCGGCCACAGCCACCCGCAGGTACTGGATGCCGTGCGTCGCCAGCTCGAGCACGGGCTGTCCTACGGCGCACCGACCGCGATGGAAACCGAGATGGCAGAGCTGGTCTGCCGCCTGGTGCCGTCCATGGAGATGGTCCGCATGGTCAGCTCCGGCACCGAGGCAACCATGAGCGCGATCCGCCTGGCCCGTGGTTACACCGGTCGCGACGCCATCATCAAGTTCGAGGGCTGCTATCACGGCCACTCCGACAGCCTGCTGGTGAAAGCCGGCTCCGGCGCCCTGACCCAGGGCGTACCAAGCTCAGCGGGCGTGCCGGCGGACTTCGCCAAACACACCCTGACCCTGGCCTACAACGACCTCGACGAAGTCGAAGCCACGCTGAAGGAAAAGGGCGAGCAGGTCGCCTGCATCATCGTCGAGCCGGTGGCCGGCAACATGAACTGCGTGCCGCCGGCGCCGGGCTTCCTCGAGGGCCTGCGCCGCCTGTGCGACGCGCACGGCGTGGTGCTGATCTTCGACGAGGTGATGACCGGTTTCCGCGTCGCCCTCGGCGGTGCCCAGGCCTACTACGGCGTGACGCCGGACCTTTCGACCTTCGGCAAGATCATTGGCGGCGGCATGCCGGTGGGCTGCTTCGGCGGCAAGCGCGCCATCATGGAACGCATCGCCCCGCTCGGCCCGGTCTACCAGGCTGGCACGCTGTCGGGCAATCCACTGGCCATGGCCGCTGGCCTGACCACCCTGGAGTTGATCAGCCGCCCAGGCTTCCATGACGAACTGGGTGCCTACACCAGCCGCATGCTGCAGGGCCTGCAGGATCGCGCCGATGCCGCCGGCATCCCCTTCGTCACCACCCAGGTGGGCGGCATGTTCGGTCTGTATTTCAGCGGCGCTGACGACATCGTGACCTTCGCCGACGTCATGGCCAGCGATGCCGACCGCTTCAAGCGCTTCTTCCACCTGATGCTCGAGGGCGGCGTTTACCTGGCGCCGAGCGCGTTCGAAGCCGGCTTCACCTCCATCGCCCACGGTGATAAAGAGCTGGCCATCACCCTCGACGCCGCCGAGCGCGCCTTCGCCAAGCTCAAGTGAACGCGCCGATGGAACTGCTGCAGTCCCTGCTGCTGACGCTTGCCGCTGCTGCCAGCGCGATCCAGATCGGTCGCGCCCGGCGCCGTTACGACGAAGCGGATCAACCGGCGCTGTTCAGCGCGATGCTCGCCTTCATCCTCGCCGCGGCTAGCGGGGCGACCGGCCTCGCCGGCGGATTGGCCGAGGCCCAGCAGTGGCTGGAACGCGCCACCCTGCTGCTCGGTCTGCCGCTGCTCGCACTGACTGCGCTGACGCTGGCACGACGCTGGGTCTGGAGCCGGCCGAACTGGGGCCGGGTGGTGCTGGGCCTGTGCGTGTTCTTCGAACTGGCACGACAGCTGGGCTGGAGCGAGCCCTATGCGCTCGGCCTGCTGCTCGCCAGCGCGCTGCTGGTGATCTACGCGGCGGTGCTGCAATGGCCGGAACGCTTGCCGAGCGGTGCTGGCGTCGCGGCCGGCGTGCTGTTGCTGCTCATGCTGCCGATGCCCAGCGGCAGTACTATTGGCAATCCGCTGGCCGGGGTAGAGCCACTGCTGCTGGCCATCGCCAGTCCGCTGCTGGCGCTGCTGTTGCTGCGCTTGCCGGGCAGCACAGGCGAACAACAGCCAACCGCGACATAAAAAGCCGATGGCAGGCGGTTAAAGGCTTTGTAAGCAGACTGCAGCTTATCCATAATGTGACGGCTGGCTCGTTCCAGCCTTTCATTATCGCCCTGCTCCTCGAGGCGCCAGATTTTCATGATCCGCACCGGCCGCATCCTGTCTTTGGGCTGTCTGCTGCTTCTCTCGCCTCTCACGGCCCTGGCCGGCGGGAACACCCTGCTGATCCCGGCGACCGCCCGTTGCGCGCTCAACACGCTCCCCGAAGAACTGCCCGATGCGCTGCGCAGCTGCCAGCAGGCCGCCAGCGAAGGCGACGTGCAGGCAGCCTACGAACTGGGCGAATTCCACTACGATGGCCGCCGCGCACCGCGCGACCTGGCCAAGGCGCTGTACTGGTTCGAACAGGCATCGCTGCGCGGCCATGCGGCGGCGCAGCACCGCCTCGGCGTGATGTTCTTCCGGGGCGAAGGCGTCAAGGCGAACAACGTCCAGGCCTATATCGTGCTGAAGATGGCTGCGGTCAACGGCGAGGACGAGGCGCTGGACACCGCCGACCGTGTCTCCGCGCAGATGCGCCGCGACGAACTGGAGATCGCCACTCAAGTGCTCGGCCAGATCTTCCGCGACTATCTCATGCAGCTGCAGGCCGCCGACGCGCCGCTCATTCCCTGAAGCCTGGCGAGGCAGCCGCCCTGCGGCATCCGTCCGCGCTTTCCCCTGCCCGGCGGTGGGCATATAATCGCCGGTCATTTTTTGCACAACGCCGGCCCGTAACATGACCCGCAAGCTTTTCATCGAAACCCATGGCTGCCAGATGAACGAGTACGACAGCTCGCGCATGGTGGACCTGCTGGGCGAACACCAGGCCATGGAGATCACCGAGAATCCGGCAGAAGCCGACGTGATCCTGCTCAATACCTGCTCGATCCGCGAAAAGGCCCAGGAAAAGGTCTTTTCCCAGCTGGGCCGCTGGCGCGAACTGAAACAGGACAATCCGCAGCTGGTGATCGGCGTCGGTGGCTGCGTCGCCAGCCAGGAAGGCGCGGCGATCCGCGACCGCGCGCCCTATGTCGATGTGGTCTTCGGCCCGCAGACACTGCACCGCCTGCCGGAAATGATCGATGCCGCGCGCACCACCAGGACGCCGCAGGTGGATATTTCCTTCCCCGAGATCGAGAAGTTCGACCGCCTGCCCGAGCCGCGCGTCGACGGCCCCAGCGCCTATGTCTCGGTCATGGAAGGCTGCAGCAAGTACTGCACCTTCTGCGTGGTGCCCTACACCCGCGGCGAGGAAGTCAGCCGGCCGCTGGCCGATGTGCTGGCGGAGATCGTTCACCTGGCCGAGAACGGCGTTAAGGAAGTCACCCTGCTGGGGCAGAACGTCAACGGCTATCGCCACGACGGCCACGACTTCGCCGACCTGCTGCATGCAGTGGCAGCGATCGATGGCATCGGACGCATCCGCTACACCACCAGCCATCCGCTGGAATTCTCCGACGCCATCATCCAGGCCCACGCGGACATCCCGCAGCTGGTGAAATACCTGCACCTGCCGGTGCAGGCCGGTTCCGACCGCATCCTCGCAGCGATGAAGCGCAACCACACCGCGCTGGAGTACAAGTCGCGCATCCGCCGCCTGAAGGCCGCGGTCCCGGACATCCTGATCAGCTCGGACTTCATTGTCGGCTTCCCCGGCGAGACGGACAAGGACTTCGAACAGACCATGAAGCTGATCGAGGACGTCGGCTTCGACTTCTCCTACTCCTTCGTCTACAGCGCTCGTCCCGGCACCCCGGCGGCGGACCTCGCCGATGACACACCGGAGGAGGTCAAGAAACAACGCCTGGCGATCCTGCAGCAGCGCATCAACCAGCAGGGCTTCGAGAACAGCCGACGAATGGTCGGCACCACGCAGCGCATCCTGGTCAGTGACTACTCGAAAAAGGACCCCGGCATGCTGCAGGGCCGTACCGAGCACAATCGCATCGTCAACTTCCGCTGCGACAACCCGCGACTGATCGGCCAGTTCGTCGACGTTCACATCGACGATGCGCTGCCACACTCGCTGCGTGGCAGCCTGCTATCTTGAGAGCGACGGTCGCGGGCCCGTGTGATTGCATCGGCGCCGCGACCGGCTGCCCGACTGTGCTTTCCGCATTGCGCCCGCAGCGCTATTCTTTCCCTCACCACTTCGCCGATCACGGCCACATATAAAAGCCCTTGAACGCACCCATAGAACCGCATCGTTTCACCCTCGAACCCTTTGAAGCCCGTCGCTTCGCCAACCTCTGCGGCCAGTTCGACGAGCATCTGCGCCTGATCGAACAACGCCTGGAGCTGGAAATCCGCAACCGCGGCAACCAGTTCGAACTGGTCGGCCCGAGCAACGTGGCCAAGTCCGCCGAGAACCTCCTGCGCCGCCTGTACCGCGAGACCAAGACCACCGAGCTGTCTCCGGACATGGTGCACCTGTACCTGCAGGAATCCGGCATGGAGGAACTGGCCAACCCGAACGCCCAGCAGGGCGTGGCGCTGCGCACCAAGAAGGGCATGATCCGCCCGCGTGGCGCCAACCAGCAGCGCTACGTCAAGGCCATCCTCGACAACGACATCAATTTCGGCGTGGGCCCGGCCGGTACCGGCAAGACCTACCTGGCGGTCGCCTGCGCGGTGGACGCGCTGGAACGCGAGCAGGTGCGCCGCATCCTGCTGGTGCGCCCGGCGGTGGAAGCCGGCGAGAAGCTCGGCTTCCTGCCGGGCGACCTGGCGCAGAAGATCGACCCCTACCTGCGCCCGCTGTACGACGCGCTCTACGAAATGCTCGGCTTCGAGTACGTGGCGCGGCTGATCGAAAAGCAGGTGATCGAGATCGCCCCGCTGGCCTACATGCGCGGGCGTACGCTGAACAACAGCTTCATCATCCTCGATGAGAGCCAGAACACCACCCAGGAGCAGATGAAAATGTTCCTGACCCGGATCGGCTTCGGCTCCACCGCCGTGATCACCGGCGACATCACCCAGGTCGACCTGCCGCGTGGCACCAAGAGCGGCCTGGCGCACGTCATCGAGGTGCTCAAGGACGTCAACGGCATCAGCTTCACCCACTTCAAGCCCAAGGACGTGGTGCGCCACCCGCTGGTGCAGCGCATCGTCGAGGCGTACGAGTCGTTCGAGGATCGTCAGTCGCCGGCCAGCAAGCGCGCCGCGCAGGATGCCGCCGGTGATTGAACTCGACCTGCAGTGCGCCAGCACTGGCGCCGCGCCCGCTGCGGCGGACCTGCAGCGCTGGTGCGAACTGGCGCTGCGTCAGCGCAGTGGCGACTCCGAGCTGACCATTCGCCTGGTCGACGAGGAGGAAGGCCGCGAGCTCAACCGCACCTGGCGTCAGAAGGACTACGCCACCAATGTGCTGTCGTTCCCGGCCGATGTGCCGGACGAATTTCTCGACATTCCGCTGCTCGGCGACCTGGTCATCTGCGTGCCGGTGGTCGAGCGCGAGGCAGCGGAACAGGGCAAGGCCCTCGACGCGCACTGGGCGCATCTGGTCATCCATGGTTGCCTGCATCTGCTCGGCTACGATCACATCGAAGATGCCGAAGCCGAGGAGATGGAAGCGCTTGAGCGCCAGCTGCTGGCTGAACTGGGGCACCCCGACCCCTATGCTGAAGATTCGCCCGAAACGGGCATTTGCAAGGACTCTTGAGTCAACGACATGAGCGAAGATCGATCGATCAGCGGGCAGAAGACCTGGCTGGAAAGAATCACCCAGGCTTTTGCCCATGAACCCAAGAATCGCCAGGAGCTGCTGGAGATCCTGCGCGAGGCCCACCAGAACAAGCTGCTCGACAACGAGGCGCTGGCCATCGTCGAAGGCGCCATCCAGGTCGCCGACCTGCAGGTACGCGACATCATGGTGCCGCGGTCGCAGGTGATCAGCATCAAGGCCGACCAGTCTCCACGCGAATTCCTCCCCGCCATCATCGCTGCTGCGCATTCGCGCTATCCGGTCGTCGGCGAGAGCCTCGACGAGGTGATCGGCGTGCTGCTGGCCAAGGATCTGCTGCCGCTGATCCTCAAGGAGGACCAGCAGAACTTCGACATCAAGGACCTGCTGCGCCCGGCCACCTTCGTGCCCGAATCCAAGCGCCTCAACGTGCTGTTGCGCGAGTTCCGCGCCAACCACAACCACATGGCCATCGTCATTGACGAATACGGCGGCGTGGCCGGCCTGGTGACCATCGAAGACGTGCTCGAGCAGATCGTCGGCGATATCGAGGACGAGCACGACGTCGAGGAAGACAGTTATATCCGACCGCTGCCCAGCGGCGACTTCCTGGTCAAGGCGCTGACGCCGATCGACAGCTTCAACGAGTACTTCGGCAGCGCCTTCCCCGACGACGAGTTCGATACCGTTGCCGGCCTGGTGATGAGCACCTTTGGCCATCTGCCCAAGCGCAACGAGGTGACCGAGATCGACGGTTTCCGCGTTCGCGTATTGAACGCCGACAGCCGCCGCGTGCACATGCTGCGCCTGAGCCGCCTGGAAAGCGCTTGACCTGCGACTTGCCGCCCGCCCGCGGGCGGCAAGCGATCGGCCAGCTTGCCCGATCGCCTCGTTGCCCTTAGCCTGCGCCGCAATCCCCGCCCAAGGAAACCCCATGCACTGGTTCACCCGCCCCGGCTGGCCGGGCAATCTGCTGGCGCTACTGGCCGGCACGCTGACCACGCTTTCTCTGGCCCCCTTCGACATCTGGCCGCTGGCCCTGTTGTCGGTGGCACTGCTCTACCTCGGCCTGCGCGAAACCGGGCCGAAACAGGCGGCGCAACGCGGCTGGTGCTACGGCTTCGGCCTGTTCGCCTCGGGCGTCAGCTGGGTCTATGTGAGCATCCATGACTTCGGCGCGGCGTCGCCGCCACTGGCCGGGCTGCTGACGCTCGGCTTCGTCGCCGGCCTGGCGCTGTTCTTCGCCCTGCTCGGCTGGCTCTGGGTGCGGCTGCTGCGCAATCGCCATTCGGCGCTCGGTGACGCGCTGGCCTTCACCGCGCTCTGGCTGGCCTTCGACGCCCTGCGTGGCTGGCTGCTCACCGGCTTTCCCTGGCTCTATATCGGCTACAGTCAGCTCGACGGCCCGCTATCCGGTCTGGCACCGGTGGGCGGCGTCTGGCTGCTGAGCTTCGCCATCGCCCTGAGCGCCACCCTGCTCGTCGCGCTGCCGCGGCTGCGTGCCGACAAGCCACGCCTGGCGGCTGGCATCCTGTTGCTGATCGCCCCCTGGCTGACCGGCCTGGCGCTCAAGGATCGCGCCTGGACCCAGGACAAGGGCAACTCGCTGAGCGTGGTTGCGGTACAGGGCAACGTCGAGCAGAGCATGAAGTGGGACCCCAAGAAGCTGGAGATGCAGCTGCTGTTGTACCGCGACATGACCTTTCGCAGCCGCCCGGCGGACCTGATCGTCTGGCCGGAAACCGCCGTGCCGATCCTCAAGGAACACGCCGAAGGTTACCTGGCGATGATGGCTGGCTTCGCCGAGCAGCGCGGATCGGCGCTGATCACCGGTGTGCCGGTGCGCCAGCCCAACGCCGACGGAGAGCTGCGCTACTACAACGGCCTGACCACCGCTGGCGAGGGTGCCGGCACCTACCTCAAGCAGAAGCTGGTGCCGTTCGGCGAGTACGTGCCGCTGCAGGAACTGTTGCGCGGGCTGATCGCCTTCTTCGACCTGCCAATGTCCGATTTCGCCCGCGGCGAACCCGGCCAGCCGCTGCTGCAAGCCAGAGGCCTGCAGATCGCGCCCTACATCTGCTATGAGGTGGTCTATCCGGAGTTCGCCGCGGGCCTCGCGGCGCAGAGCGACCTGCTGCTGACGGTGAGCAACGATGCCTGGTTCGGCCGCTCCATCGGCCCGCTGCAGCACCTGCAGATGGCGCAGATGCGCGCGCTGGAGGCCGGACGCTGGATGATCCGCGCGACCAACAACGGCATCACCGTGCTGATCGACCCCTATGGGCGCATCACCGAGCAGATTCCGCAGTTCGAACAGGCCGTGCTGTATGGCGAGGTCACGCCAATGCAGGGGCTTACGCCCTACTTGCGCTGGCGCTCCTGGCCGCTGATCGCGGTATGCGTGTTGTTGCTCGGCTGGGCACTGGTCAGACGCAAGTCCGCATAGGGACGCTCTGTGCCCCTGCGACTGGGAGAAAGCATTCCGCTCATTCGTTCGTCGAGCGATAAACCAGCGGGTACACAGCCATCCCCACTACTTCGTTGAGCAGCAGGCCGTTCTGCCAGAACGCCTTGGATTCCGGCAACCAGCCATTGAGCGGACGCGCGTTGTGCCCGCCCATAAAGCCGACGGGCGCGGCGATCACCTCGATGCCGTTCTGCTCGAAGCACCAGCGCGAGCGCGGCATATGTGCGGCCGAGGTGACCAGCACCACCCGCTCGACGCCGGCGGCGCGCAGCATCTCGGCGCTGAACAGGGCATTCTCCCAGGTGGTCCGGCTGCGCTCCTCGAGCCAGCGCGTGGCCACGCCGAAGTCGCGCTGCAACACCTCCGCACCGAGCATGGCCTCGCTGGGCGGCTGCCCGTAATGCAGACCGCCACTGGTGAGAATCGGCAGCCCGCTGGCCTTGGCCAGTCGTGCCGCGTAGCGCAGGCGCTCCAACGCGGTGTAGCCCGGTTGATCGCCGCCCCAGGCCGGATCGTTCTGCTCCCGGCCCGCGCCCAGTACCACAATGGCCCCGGCTTGCCCGCTCAGTTGCGACCAGCGTGCCTCCGCCAATGCCGGCTCGCGCTCCACCGCGCGCGCCGTCCGTTCGACGACGATCGGCAGGCTCATCAGCCAGAGCCCGGTGAAGCCAGTGACGAAACACAGCGCCGCCAGCCTTGGCGAGCGGCGGCGCAGCCACCAGCCCAGCAGCAACAGAAGCAACAGCACACCTGGTGGCAACAGCAGTTGCTTGAAGAAATAACGAATCGGCATCCCGGCTCTCCGGCAAAGGACGACACTCTAGCGGCTGTCAGCCTATTTGTCGGCGCAGGCTGAGCTCAATGACGCGGGTAGGTGTGCAGCCGTTGCCGGGCACGCAGCAGCTGTGAACCGCATGCCGGGCATGCCGCAGGCCCGGCACCTTCCGGCCAGCTCACCTCGGCGTTGCACAGGGCGCAGCTCAGGGTTTGCTGCAGATGCAAGGGGGCATGCCTGGGGCGCATGCCATGCCGCTGGCGACTGCCGCCGCGTACGGCGGGTCGCATTGCCTGGCGCGTGAGATGGGCCTGTTCCTCGGCGGCGGCATGCCAGCCGGAAAGCCATTGGGAATCGCGCTGCAGATAGGCACGGATCAACTCGAACTCGGCGGGGGTCAGCCCGCGCACCTCGAGCTCGCCAGCGACATCCGCCTCACCGGACGCGCTTCGCTCCGCCTCCTGCAGCGCCGACGTCAAACGCTGCAGCACCCGTGCATATAGACTGCTGTCCTCCGCTCGCGGCTCTCTGTCCATCTACCTCACCTCACGTTCGTCCCGCCCCTGGATCAAGCGTAGCTCAGCCTGGCCCGCTCAAGCCGGACACGACGGACGGAACCCAAGGCGATGACGGCAAATCGGGTTTCCCTAGGCTACGGGGGGTCATGTATGCTACGGCGCTTCCATGCCTCCGCCCGCCATTCGCCGGGTCGCGTTTGCACAGGGTCCTTCGGACCTGCCTGCCGCGCCTGCGCCAGCGCATTCGCGGAGAGCCAGCCCCAACCCAACGCCAGTAGCCATGCACGAACAGTATCAGCCCCGCGAGATCGAAGCCGCCGCGCAATCCCACTGGGATTCGCAGAAATCCTTTGAAGTGAGCGAACAGCCCGGCAAGGACACCTTCTATTGCCTGTCGATGTTCCCCTACCCCAGCGGCAAGCTGCACATGGGCCACGTGCGCAACTACACCATCGGCGACGTGATCGCCCGCTACCAGCGCATGCAGGGCAAGAACGTGCTGCAACCGATGGGCTGGGACGCCTTCGGCATGCCGGCCGAAAACGCCGCGATGAAGAACCAGGTGGCGCCGGCCAAATGGACTTACGAGAACATCGCCTACATGAAGGCCCAGCTGAAAAGCCTGGGCCTGGCCATCGACTGGTCGCGCGAAGTCACCACCTGCAAGCCAGACTACTACCGCTGGGAACAGTGGCTGTTCACCCGTCTGTTCGAGAAGGGCGTGATCTACCGCAAGAACGGCACGGTGAACTGGGACCCGGTGGACCAGACCGTGCTGGCCAACGAGCAGGTCATCGACGGCCGTGGCTGGCGCTCGGGCGCGCTGATCGAGAAGCGCGAAATCCCGATGTACTACTTCAAGATCACCGCCTACGCGGATGAGCTGCTGGAGAGTCTGGACGAGCTGGACGGCTGGCCCGAGCAGGTCAAGACCATGCAGCGCAACTGGATCGGCAAGTCGCGCGGCATGGAGATCAGCTTCCCCTACGATGTCGCCAGCATCGGCAACGAAGGTGTGATGAAGGTCTTCACCACCCGCCCCGATACGCTGATGGGTGCGACCTACGTGGCCGTCGCCGCCGAGCATCCGCTGGCCACCCTGGCGGCGCAGCACAACCCCGAGCTGCAGGCCTTCATCGACGAATGCAAGCGCGGCGGCGTTGCCGAAGCCGACATCGCCACCCAGGAGAAGAAAGGCCTCGCCACTTCCCTGCGCGTGCAGCATCCGCTGACCGGCGAGCTGCTGCCGGTATGGGTCGCCAACTACGTGCTGATGAACTACGGCGAGGGCGCGGTCATGGCCGTGCCGGCGCATGACGAGCGCGACTTCGAATTCGCCAGCAAGTACGGCCTGCCGATCAAGCCGGTGGTACGCACCAGTGCCGGCGACGAGACACCCGCCCCCTGGCAGGACGCCTACGGCGAGCACGGCCAGCTGATCAACTCCGGGATCTACGACGGCCTGGATTTCGAAGGCGCCTTCGATGCCATCGAAGTGGCGCTGCAGAAGAAGGGCCTCGGCCAGGCGCGTACCCAGTTCCGCCTGCGTGACTGGGGTATCAGCCGCCAGCGCTACTGGGGCTGCCCGATCCCGATCATCCACTGCGACAGCTGTGGCGACGTGCCGGTGCCGGAAGACCAGCTGCCGGTGGTGCTGCCCGAAGACGTGGTGCCGGATGGCGCCGGCTCGCCGCTGGCCAGGATGCCCGAGTTCTACGAATGCACCTGCCCGAAATGCGGCGCACCGGCCAAGCGCGAAACCGACACCATGGACACCTTCGTTGAGTCGTCCTGGTACTTCGCCCGCTACGCCAGCCCGAACTACGACCAGGGCATGGTCGACCCGCAGGCGGCCAACCACTGGCTGCCGGTGGATCAGTACATCGGCGGTATCGAACACGCCATCCTCCACCTGCTCTATGCGCGCTTCTTCCACAAGCTGATGCGCGACGAAGGGCTGGTGTCTTCGAATGAGCCGTTCAAGAACCTGCTGACCCAGGGCATGGTGGTTGCCGAAACCTACTACCGCATCCTGGAAAACGGCGGCAAGGACTGGTTCAACCCGGCCGACGTCGAGGTCGAGCGTGACGCCAAGGCCAAGGTCATCGGCGCCAGGCTCAAGACCGACGGCCTGCCGGTGGAGATCGGCGGCACCGAGAAGATGTCCAAGTCGAAGAACAACGGCGTCGACCCGCAGGCGATGATCGATGCCTACGGCGCCGACACCTGCCGTCTGTTCATGATGTTCGCCTCGCCGCCGGACATGAGCCTGGAATGGTCCGACTCCGGCGTCGAGGGCGCCAGCCGCTTCCTGCGCCGCGTCTGGCGCCTGGCCCACGCGCATGTCAGCGCCGGACTTCCGGGCGCGCTCGATGTGGCCGCACTTAACGATGAGCAGAAGGCCGTGCGCCGCGCGATTCATCTGGCGATCAAGCAGGCCAGCACCGATGTCGGCCAGCACCACAAGTTCAACACCGCCATCGCTCAGGTCATGACGCTGATGAACGTGCTGGAGAAGGCGCCGACCGCCGGAGAACAGGACCGCGCCCTGCTGCAGGAAGGCCTGGAAACCGTCGCCCTGCTGCTGGCACCGATCACCCCGCATATCTGCCACGAACTCTGGCAGCAGCTGGGTAAGCCGGTCGCGATCATCGACGCGCAGTGGCCCAAGGTCGACGAAGCCGCCCTGGTGCAGGACAGCCTGACCCTGGTGGTACAGGTCAACGGCAAGCTGCGCGGCCAGATCGAAGTGCCGGCCAGCGCCAGCCGGGAAGAGGTGGAGACCGCCGCGCGCGGCAACGAGAACGTACTGCGCTTCACCGATGGCCTGACCATCCGCAAGGTCATCGTGGTGCCGGGCAAGCTGGTCAACATCGTCGCTAATTGATTCGGTCCCGGCGCCTGCGCCGGGCCTGCAAGGGGATAACAAGATGAATAAACGGAACCTGGTGGTGCTGGGTCTGACGTTGCTGCTGAGCGCCTGCGGTTTCCAGCTGCGCGGCACCGGTGATGTGGAGTTCGGTCTCAAGGAAATCGATCTGCAGGCCCGCAACAGCTATGGCGAGACGGTCCAGCAGCTCGAGAGCCTGCTGCAGAGCAATGGCGTGCGGGTGACCCCCAGCGCGAAGTACAGCCTCAACCTGGCCCGCGAGCAGACCCGCCAGCGCACCGCCAGCTACACCAGCTCGGCACGCAGCGCCGAGTACGAGCTGACCAGCACTCTCGATTACGAATTCCGCGGCCCGCAGAACCTGCTGTTGCTCGAAGATAGCATCGAGGTGCAGAAGGTCTACGTGCACGACAGCAACAACCTGATCGGCTCGTCCCAGGAAGGCGACCAGCTGCGCCAGGAAATGCGCCGCGAACTGCTGCAGCAGCTCGCCCTGCGTATCCAGCGCATCACCCCGTCACAGCTCGACCGCCTGCAGCAGGAAGCCGAAGCCAAGGCACGCGCCGAGGCGGAGGCCGTCGAAGCCGCCCGCCGCGCCCAGGACGCGCAACCGCAGCAGTCGCCCATCCAGCTACCCGTCCGCTGAGCCTGCACGGGGGCCGTAGCGCCCCCGTCTTCTGCCCATGAAGCTCTCCCCCGCCCAACTCGGCAAGCACCTGCAAGGCAGTCTCGCGCCCGTTTACGTGGTCTGTGGCGACGAGCATCTGCTGTGCCAGGAAGCCTGCGATGCGATTCGCGCTGCTACCCGCGCACAGGGGTTCAGTGAGCGCCAGGTCTTTCATGTCGAGACCGGCTTCGACTGGGGCCAGCTCATCGAGGCTGGCGCCAGCCTGTCGCTGTTCGCGGAAAAACGCCTGATCGAGTTGCGCATTCCCAACGGCAAGCCAGGGGACAAGGGCGCCGCGGCGCTACTGGACTATCTGGCGCGCCCGGCCGACGACACGGTGCTGTTGATCAGCCTGCCCAAGCTCGACGGCAGTACGCAGAAGACCAAGTGGGCCAAGGCGCTGATCGAAGGCAAGGACGTGCAATTCCTGCAGATCTGGCCGGTGGATGCCGCGCAGCTACCGCAATGGATCCGCCAGCGATTGGCCCAGGTCGGCCTGTCCGCTGACCAGGAAGCCGTCGAGCTGATCGCCGCGAGAGTCGAAGGCAATCTGCTCGCCGCCGCCCAGGAAATCGAGAAGCTGAAACTGCTGGCCGACGCCGGCCAGATCAGCGCCGATACCGTGCAAGCCGCCGTCGCCGACAGCGCCCGCTACGACGTCTTCGGCCTCATCGACGCGGCGCTCCACGGGCAGGCCGCTCATGCGCTGCACATGCTCGAGGGCTTGCGCGGCGAGGGCGTGGAGGCACCAGTGATCCTCTGGGCATTGGCGCGCGAGCTGCGCCTGTTGGCCAACATCTCCCAGCAGTATGGTCAGGGCGTTCCGCTCGATCGCGCCTTCAGCCAGGCTCGCCCACCAGTCTGGGACAAACGACGCCCGTTGGTCTCCAAGGCACTGCAACGGCACGACGCCGCCGGCTGGAGCCGCTTGCTGATGGCTGCACAGCGCATCGACGAGCAGATCAAGGGCCAGGCCGAAGGCGACCCCTGGATCGGGCTGGCCAATATCTGCCTGCAGCTGAGCGGCCGCCGGCTGGGCGCCGGGTGACTTCGCCGCCTGCTGGACATTTTTTGTACAACCCCTATGATGCCCTCGCCCGATGCCGGGCTACCTGAGGGATACATCATGAGCACACGCAAGAAGCGGCCGAACAAGGCCAAACGTCTGGTCGCGCAACCGCTGTTCCGCCAGCGCCAGGAAACGCCCAAGAAAGGCAAGGGCAGCTACCGCCGCGAAGCCTCCCAGTCCACCAACTGGGAGGCTTCGGTCCTTCTGACGGCCTGAAAACCCAACACCCCGAAAGCGTGATAATGTCAGCGGCCGACGACACCTTTCGAGAGTGGTGCATGTATTACACCTTCGTTCCCGTTCTGCTGCTGCGAACGCTGGTCGCTGCCTCTGCGATGAGCCTGGTGGTCGCCTGTGCCGCCGAACCCCTCGCGCAGTCTTCTCTTGTCGGCAACGCGGCCGCCCCCTCCGGTCAGCGTAGCGACAATGCCGTCGTCGACGCGCCAGCAGAAGCCACGCATCTCAGCTTCAGCCAGTGGCGCGAGCAGTTCCGTGCAGAAGCCCTGGCAGCGGGTATTTCCGCCACCACCTTCGACCGCGCCTTCGCCGGGGTGCAGCCCGATCCGGCGGTGATCGAAGCCGATCGCAGCCAGCCGGAGTTCACGCGCCCGGTCTGGCAATATCTGGAAAGCGCGATTTCGCCCCAGCGGGTCCGCAGCGGACAGCGCCTGTTGAACGAGCACGCCGCAACCCTGGACCGCATCGAGGCACGCTACGGCGTCGATCGCGAAACCCTGGTCGCCGTCTGGGGCCTTGAGAGCAGTTTCGGCCAGATCATGGGCGACAAGTCGGTGATCCGCTCGCTGGCCACCCTCGCCCACGAAGGGCGCCGCCCCGCCTTTGCCAAGAGCCAGCTGATCGCGGCGTTGGAGATCCTCCAGCACGGCGACGTGTCACCGCAGCAGATGCGCGGTTCCTGGGCTGGCGCCATGGGTCAGACGCAGTTCATCCCGACCACCTACAACACCCATGCGGTGGACTTCGACGGTGACGGCAAGCGCGACATCTGGAACAGCTCGGCCGATGCCCTGGCGTCCGCCGCTCACTACCTACAGGCCTCTGGCTGGAAGCAAGGTCAGCCCTGGGGCTTCGAGGTGCAACTGCCCAGCGGCTTCGACTACGCCCTGGCCGACAACGAGATCCGCAAGCCACTGGCCGAATGGCGCCGCCTCGGCCTACGGGGCCTGCCCGGCGGACGAGACGAAGCCAATGCCAGCCTGCTGCTGCCAGCCGGACACCGTGGTCCGGCATTCCTGATCATGGACAATTTCCGCGCGATCCTGCGTTACAACAACTCCTCGGCCTACGCGCTGGCCATCGGGCTGCTGTCCGAGAGCTTCCAGGGCAAAGGCCAGGTAGCGGGTAGTTGGCCGCGTGGCGAGCAGCCGCTCAGCCGTTCGGAGCGCCTGGAGCTGCAGGAGCGCCTTGTCGCTCAGGGCTTCGACCCCGGCACCCCGGACGGCATCATCGGTGCCAATACGCGCAAGGCCATCCGCGGCTTCCAGCAGCGCCTCGGCTGGCCCGCCGACGGTCATCCCACCCAGGAACTGCTCGGCCGTCTGCGTGCGCAGCCCTGACTAAGCCCAGCCAACGAAAAAGCCCCGGCAGGTTATGCCGGGGCTTTTTTTTGCGTTCAGCCTCTACGTGAGTGCCAGACGGCCTCAGTGCTTGATCGCGACTTCATAGAGGTAATCGGGAAGCGGATCGATCACCACCTGCTGCCCCTGGTAATGGGCCTTGACCGCTTCGCGCGGTACGACGCCATGGGGAACCCGCTGGTCGCCGCCCAGCCGCTGGCGAGCACGGTAGTCGATGACGCAGCCATCGGCTTCGACCCAGAAGTGTGGCGCAACCACCTTACCGTCCAGCTCGACCTGCCCCAACATCGCACGGTACGGAATACGCTGTTTGGCCAGACGCGTCACGACCAGGCGGCTCATCGCGTCGCACTCGACCTTTGCGGCATCCAGATCGTCAAGCAAGTCCTTCAACTGGGGTTCGTTCATCTGCAGTGGCCCTCGGTTGGCCTCATGGTGTAAACGAGCGCCACTATAGACCAAAGTCTAATGCGGCGTAATGCCGCAATTTTCTTGCCAACGCTTCGCTGGCAAACCGAACGGATTCCGCCACGCGGGCAACAAAAAAGCCACGGAGGCGATTCGACGCCTGCGCGGCTTTCCTTGGAACGACCGGACCGCCGGGTCCGATCAGTCGTGCTTGGCGCCGTGAGCCTGCTGGTCGGCGTGGTACGAGGAGCGCACCAGCGGGCCCGAGGCGACGTTCTTGAAGCCCATCTTCATGCCTTCCTCGGCAAACCAGGCGAAGGTGTCCGGGTGCACGAAGCGCTGCACCGGCAGATGGTTGCGCGACGGCTGTAGATACTGGCCGAGGGTCAGCATGTCGATGTCGTGCTCGCGCATGCGCTGCATGACCTCGATGACTTCCTCGTCGGTCTCGCCAAGGCCGAGCATCAGCCCCGACTTGGTTGGAACGCCCGGCACGCGCTGCTTGAACTTCTCCAGCAGATCCAGCGACCACTCGAAGTCCGACCCCGGGCGCGAGGACTTGTACAACCGCGGCACGGTTTCCAGGTTGTGGTTGAACACATCCGGCGGCTCAGTGGCGGTGATATCCAGGGCGATTTCCATGCGCCCGCGATAATCCGGCACCAGGGTCTCCAGCTGAATGGACGGCGACAGCTTGCGAATCTCACGCAGGCAGTCAGCAAAATGCTGGGCGCCGCCGTCGCGCAGGTCATCCCGGTCCACCGACGTGATGACCACGTACTTCAGGCGCATGTCGGCGATAGCCTGGGCGAGGTTCTTCGGCTCATCCGGGTCCAGCGCGTTCGGCCGGCCATGGCCGACGTCGCAGAACGGGCAGCGGCGCGTGCAGATGTCGCCCATGATCATGAAGGTGGCGGTACCGCTGGAGAAGCACTCGCCCAGGTTCGGGCAGGAGGCCTCCTCGCAGACGCTGTGCAGCTTGTGCTTGCGCAGGGTCTGCTTGATCTGGTCCACCTCCGGCGATACCGGGATGCGCACGCGAATCCAGTCCGGCTTCTTCGGCAATTCATCGGTGGGGATGATCTTCACCGGAATCCGCGCGACCTTCTCGGCACCGCGCAGTTTGACGCCAGCCTCAACCTTGGCCGGGCGCTTGCCTGCCGTTTCTACACTACTCATAAGCTTCGATTCCGCCCGCGAGGGTCTTCTGTTGCGCGTATCCGAGCTGCCGGACCAGATGATCACGCAGTCGATCGGCCACTTCAGAGATGTCGATCGGCCCGATCAGGTCACGCAACTGGGTCATGGGCAACCCTGCATAACCGCAGGGGTTGATGCGCCGGAAAGGTTCGAGATCCATGTCCACGTTCAGCGCCAGGCCGTGGAAGGACCGGCCGTTGCGAATGCGCAGGCCCAGGGAAGCGATCTTCGCGCCGCCGACATAAACGCCCGGTGCATCGGGCTTAGCCACCGCCTCGACGTCGTACCCGGCCAGCAGATCGATCAGACTCCGCTCGATGCGGCTGACCAGCTCACGCACGCCGATGCCGAGCCGACGTACGTCCAGCAACAAGTAGCCGACCAGCTGACCCGGCCCGTGATAGGTGACCTGACCGCCGCGGTCCACCTGCACCACCGGAATCTCGCCCGGAAACAGCAGATGCTCGGCCTTGCCGGCCTGGCCTTGCGTGAATACGGGCGGATGCTGCAGCAGCCAGATCTCGTCGCCACTGTCGGCATCGCGCGTATTGGTGAAATGCTGCATGGCCTGCCAGGCAGCCCGATACTCGATCAGCCCTAGCTCACGCACACCCACGTCGTGGGTCATCACAGCACCATGTGGACACGACCGGTAGCCCGCAGGTCGACATGGATGGCCTGCAGCTGCTCGACACCGGTGGCGGTGATCAGCACCTGCAGCGAAAGGAAGCGTCCGTTGCGGCTGTCACGGGTGACAACGGTGGTCTCGTCGAAGTCCGGCGCGTGGCGCTGAATGACTTCGATCACCACCTCGCGGAACCCCTCGCCGGCCTCGCCGATCACCTTGATCGGGTAGCGCTCGCAGGGGAAGTCGATCTTGGGTGCAGCGATATCGTCTTGGCTATCGGTCATGGCGTAACGGACTCGTGATCCGCACGTGCGCCGCGGCGGGGTCAGCCGAAGCGCACTCGAGCGTGGTCAGTTGAACAGGCTGTAGAAGAACAGGCGAATGCTATCCCAAAAACGGCGAAACAGCCCACCCTCTTCGACGGTTTCCAGCGCCACCAGATCGGTGCTGCGCACGACCTTGTCGTCCAGCTTGACCTCGACCTTGCCGATCACGTCGCCCTGCTGGATCGGCGCGGTCAGCGTGCCGTTGAAGCTCATGACAGCCTGCAGCTTCTCTACCTGGCCGCGTGGCAGAGTCATGGTCAGGTCCTGAGCCAGACCGGCCTTGAGCTTGCTCTGCTGCCCCTTCCAGACCTGGGCTTCGGCCAGCTCGGTGCCTTTCTGGTAGAAGGTGCGGGTCTCGAAGAAGCGAAAGCCGTAGGTCAGCAGCTTCTGGGTCTCCGCGGCACGGGCCTGCTCGCTGTCGGTACCGAACACCACGGAGATCAGGCGCATGTTGTCACGCACGGCGGACGCCACCAGGCAGTAGCCGGCCTCCTCGGTGTGGCCGGTCTTCAGGCCGTCGACGGTCTTGTCGCGCCACAGCAGCAGGTTGCGGTTGGGCTGCTTGATGTTGTTCCAGAAGAATTCCTTCTGCGCATAGATCGCGTAGTGCGCAGGGTCTTCGTAGATGATCGCCCGCGCCAGCTTGGCCATGTCATTGGCCGAGGAGTAGTGCTCCGGATGCGGCAGGCCGGTGGCGTTGACGAAGTGAGTGTTGCTCATCCCCAGGCGCTGCGCGGTGCTGTTCATCATGTCGGCGAAGGCTTCTTCGCTGCCGGCGATGTGCTCGGCCATTGCGACACTGGCGTCGTTGCCCGACTGGATGATGATGCCGTGCAGCAGGTCATCCACCGAAACCTGGGTGTTGACCTGGATGAACATGCGCGAGCCGCCGGTACGCCAGGCCTTCTCGCTCACGGTGACCATGTCGTTGTCGCTGATCTGCCCTTTCTGGATCTCCAGAGTGGCGATATAGGCGGTCATCAGCTTGGTCAGGCTGGCCGGCGGCAGGCGCTCGTCGCCGTTGTGCTCGACCAGCACCTCGCCGCTGACGGCGTCCATCAGCATGTAGGACTTGGCCGCCAGCTGCGGAGCCGACGGCAGAATCTGGGCCGCCCAGACGGTCGGAGCGACCGTCAGCAGAGTCAGGACAATGAAGCGTTGCACGAGGTTGGTGATGTTCATCCGAATCTCAAGTTAGTCAGGTAAAACAAGGCAGGGATTGCAAAGGCTCAGTCGGCCGCGACCCGCCGCGGCTGCCCGAGGTTGGCCAGGCGAACGCTCTGCTCGAGCTGCACGGCCTCATCCGGCGTGTCGATGGGCCCCAGCCGCACCCGGTGCAGGGTCTGCTGGTTGTGTACCACCGAGCTGATGAACACCGGTGCAGACACCACGCCGCTCAGCTTGTCCTTGAGCAGCTGTGCCGCATCCGGATTGGCGAAGGCGCCAACCTGGAGAAACAGGCCAGAGGCTGCGGGCGAAGCGTTTTTTTTTGCGTCGATTTCCAGCGGCACCGTCGCCGCAGCGTGCTGCTGCGGCGGCGGGGTGTACTGTTCGATCGGCTGGGCGATGCTGGTGGCCGGCTTGCTCGCCGCCATCTGCCGCTGCGCCATCATCGCCGGAACGGGGCGCCCCTGCGCCGCCCACCACTGCTGCGGATCGATGCCCTCGACCTTGACCCGCGCCGTGCCGGTCTCGGCGAACCCCAGTTTCTTCGCCGCGGCGAAGGACAGGTCGATGATCCGGTCGGAATAGAACGGGCCGCGGTCGTTGACGCGCAACGTCACGGTGCGTCCGTTATCCAGGTTGGTGACCTTGACGTAGGTGGGCAGCGGCAGGGTCTTGTGCGCCGCGCTCATGCCGTAGAGGTCGTACTTCTCGCCATTGGCAGTGGGCTGCCCGTGGAACTTGGTGCCGTACCAGGATGCCGTCCCGGTGGCCGAGTAACGATGGCCATCGCTAATGGGGAAGTAGGTCTTGCCCAGCACCGTATAGGGGTTGGCCTTGTACGGTCCGTAATGCGGCATCGGCACGGCGTCCGGGATCTGCGAGACGTCCACGTCCCACCAGGGCGCGCCATCCTTGTGCGGCCGTGCGTAATCGCCAGGGCCGCTACTGATGGTGCTCTTGCTCGGCGTGGTGCTCGGTGCCGGGGTCGAGGAGCAGCTTGCCAGCAAGGCTCCCGTCACGCCCAGGGCGACCAGTCTTGTCCAGAGAGGGCTCATTGTTCGCCTCGCGCGTCAGCCAGCAGCTGGGACAGCTGATGTACGGCCATGGCGTACATCACGCTGCGGTTATAGCGGGTGATCACATAGAAGTTGGGCAGGCCCAGCCAGTATTCGTCGCCCTCGGCGCCTTCCAGGCGGAAAGCGGTCACGGCGGTCTGGTCTGCCACCGACTTGTCGAACTGCCAGCCAAGGGCGCGCATTTCTCCGGCGTTCTTCTGCGACTCGAGGCCGACGGTCAGGCCTTCCTCGAAGCGCTCGCCAGAGACCTTCGCCCGTGCCACTACAGGTTCACCGGCGGCCCAGCCATGCTGCTTGAAATAGCTCGCGGCGCTGCCGATGGCGTCGGTGGGGTTGTTCCAGATGTCGATGTGGCCGTCACCATCGAAGTCCACGGCATAGGCGCGGAAGCTGCTCGGCATGAACTGCGGCAGGCCCATGGCCCCGGCATAGGAGCCCTTGAGAGTCAGCGGGTCGACCTGCTCCTCGCGGGTCAGCAGCAGGAATTCCTTGAGCTGCTGGCGGAAGAAGGGCTGACGCGGCGGGTAGTCGAAGCCCAGGGTCGACAACGCATCGATCACGCGATGGCTGCCGGTGTTGCGGCCATAGAAGGTTTCCACGCCGATGATCGCCACGATGATTTCGGCCGGCACGCCGTACTCGGCTTCGGCACGGGACAGCGCCGCCTCGTTCTCGCGCCAGAAGTCGACACCCTGGGCGACACGCGAGTCGGTGAGGAAGATCGGCCGATATTCCTTCCACGGCTTGACCCGTTCGGCCGGCCGCGAAATGGCGTCGAGAATAGCCTGCTTGCGCTCGGCCTGCTTGAACAGATCACGCAGCTGTTCGCTGGCGAAACCGTAGTCGCGGGTCATCTCCGCGATGAACTCGTCCACGTTGGCGCCGGTATAACCCGCGGCCTGCAGCGGCACGCTCCCCAGCACAGCGCCGGCCAAGCCTACGCTACCCAGCATCCGTGCCACCCAGCCCCGCCGTAATGAAGTCAACAAAGTCACTCTCGTCAAACCTGTGCGATCCACTTGCGATGGGTGTGGATCGACATCAAAACCCCGAACCCTGACAGCAGGGTCACCAATGAAGTTCCACCGTAACTGATGAAGGGCAACGGCACCCCCACCACGGGCAACAGCCCACTGACCATACCGATATTGACGAAAACGTAAACGAAGAATGTCATCGTCAAGGCGCCAGCCAGCAATTTTCCGAACAGTGTTTGCGCCTGCACCGTGATCACCAGCCCGCGCGTGATCAATAGCAGATAGACCAGCAGGAGCAAGCAGACACCGACCAGGCCGAACTCTTCGGCAAGCACGGCGATGATAAAGTCAGTGTGGCTTTCCGGCAAAAAATCCAGGTGCGACTGCGTCCCGGCCAGCCAGCCCTTGCCGAACACACCGCCCGAGCCAATCGCGGCCTTCGACTGGATGATGTTCCACCCCGTGCCCAGCGGATCGCTTTCCGGATCGAGAAAGGTCAGTACGCGCTGCTTCTGATAGTTGTGCAGGACGAAGTACCACATCGCCACGGCGATGGGCACGACCGCCGCCACCGCACCGATGATCCAGCGCCAGCGCAGACCGGCGATGAACAGCACGAACGCGCCGGACGCCAGAATCAGTAGCGAGGTGCCCAAATCAGGCTGCTTGAGGATCAGCACGAACGGCACGAAGATCAGCGACAGGCTGATCGCCGTATGCTTGAGACTCGGCGGCAGGCTGCGGGTCGAAAGGTACCAGGCGATCGTCATCGGCATGATGATCTTCATGAACTCCGACGGCTGGAAACGAATCACGCCAGGGATGTTGATCCAGCGCGTCGCCCCCATCGCCGTGTGTCCGGCCACCTCGACCGCGACCAGCAACGCCACCACGCCCAGATAGCCCAGCGGTACCCAGCGCGCCATGAAACGCGGCTCGAACTGTGCAATCACCAGCATGGCGCCGAGGCCGAGTCCGAAGGAGGTGGCCTGCTTGATGACCAGATCCCAGTTCTTGCCGCTGGCCGAATAGAGGATGAACAGGCTGCCGGCGGCCAGTACCAGCAGCAGCACCAGCAGCAGCCCGTCGATATGCAGGCGCTGCAACAGGCTGGCGCGGCGGCGCAGCACGTCCTCGCGGGACAGGGTACGGTCGAAATTGCCGCTCATGGCTTCTTCCCTTCGGCAGTCAGCGGCGGCGCGAACTCGGCCTTGAGCTTGCCCTCCTCGTCGAGAAGCCAGGCATCCATCACCTGCTTGGCCACCGGTGCGGCGACGCCGGAACCGGACTCGCCGTTCTCCACCATCACCGCCACCGCGATCTTCGGGTCATGCACCGGGGCAAAGGCAACAAACAGGGCATGGTCGCGATGGCGCTCGGCCAGCTTGGCACTGTCGTATTTCTCGCCCTGGCGGATCGCCACGACCTGCGCAGTACCGCTCTTGCCGGCGATGCGATAGACCGAGCTTTCGCCGACCTTCCGCGCCGTACCCCGGGCGCCGTGCAGTACCTGCTCCATGCCGTGGGTCGCGTAATCCCAGAAGCGCGGATCGCGCAGCTGGATATCCGGCAGCGGTTCCGGATCCACCGGCGGCTCGCCACCGATGCTGCGCGCCAGGTGCGGGCGAATCCACTTGCCGCGGGTCGCCATCAGCGCCGTGGCCTGAGCCAGCTGCAGTGGCGTGGCCTGCATGTAACCCTGACCGATGCCGAGAATGACCGTCTCGCCGGGATACCAGGGCTGGCGATAACGCGCCCGCTTCCAGTCACGCGACGGCATCAGCCCGGCGGTTTCCTCGTACATGTCCAGCGACACGCGCTGGCCAAGACCGAAGCGGGTCATGTAGTCGTACATGCGATCGACGCCCAGCTTGTGCGCCATGTCGTAGAAATAGGTGTCGTTGGAACGGGCAATGGCCAGGTCGAGATCGACCCAGCCGTCGCCGCTGCGATTCCAGTTGCGGTACTTGTGCTGCACGTTGGGCAGCTGGAAGAAGCCCGGGTCGAAGACCCGGCTGGTGGGCGTGATCACCCCGGCATCGAGGCCGGCCACCGCCATCATCGGCTTGATGGTCGAGCCCGGCGGATACAGCCCGCGCAGCACGCGGTTGTACAGCGGCCGGTCGATGGAGTCGCGCAGCTCGCCATAGTCCTTGAAGCTGATACCGGTGACGAACAGGTTGGGGTTGAAGCTTGGCTGGCTGACCATCGCCACCACCTCGCCGGTGTCCGGCAGCAGCGCGACGATCGCACCACGGCGCCCGCCCAGCGCCTCCTCGGCGGCTTCCTGCAGATCCAGATCGAGGGACAGGGTGATGTCCTTGCCGGGTATCGGATCGGTCCGCTTGAGCACCCGAAGGACCCGTCCGCGGGCGTTGGTCTCGACTTCCTCGTAGCCGACCTGGCCGTGCAGCTCGTCCTCGTAGAACTTCTCGATGCCGGTCTTGCCGATGTGGTGCGTGCCGGCATAGTTGACCGGGTCGAGCTGCTTGACCTCCTGCTCGTTGATCCGCCCGACGTAGCCTACCGAATGGGCGAAATGCGGCCCCTGCGGATAATGACGGACCAGCTGCGCCGCCACCTCGATGCCCGGCAGACGGAACTGGTTCACCGCGATACGGGCGATCTGTTCCTCGGACAGCTCGTACATGATCGGTACCGGCTCAAACGGCCGCCGCCCCTGCAGCACGCGCTTCTCGAACAGCCCGCGCTCCTCCTCGCCCAGCTCCAGAATCTCCACCACCGCGTCGAGCACTACCCGCCAGTCGCCAGCGCGCTCGCGGGTGACGGTCAGACTGAAGCTCGGGCGGTTGTCGGCGATGACCCGCCCCTGGCGGTCGAAGATCAGCCCGCGGTTGGGCGGGATCGGCTGCACGTGAACGCGGTTGTTCTCAGACAGCGTCGAGTGGTGCTCGAACTGCACGACCTGCAGGTAGTACATGCGCGCCACCAGCACACCGATCAGCAGCAGCACGAAAACGAGGCCCACGATCACGCGTTGGCGCACCAGCACGGCGTCCTTTTCATGATCCTTGAGCTGAATCGGTTGCGGCATATCGAAGGCGTTCGCGTACTACTTGTGATAGGGGTGACCGGACAGCAATGTCCAGGCGCGATAGATCTGTTCGCCGATCAGGATTCGTACCAGCGGGTGCGGCAGGGTCAGCGGTGACAGCGACCAGCGCTGCTCGCTGCGTGCACAGACCTCAGGCGCCAGCCCTTCCGGGCCGCCCACCATGAGGTTGACGTTGCGAGCATCGAGCCGCCAGCGTTCGAGTTCCGCGGCCAGCTGCTCGGTGCTCCAGGGTTTGCCGTGCACCTCGAGCGTGACGATACGCTCGCCCGGCTGGACCTTGCCCAGCATGGCCTCGCCTTCCTGGCGAATCAACCGTGCCACGTCAGCGTTCTTGCCACGGGTGTTGAGCGGGATTTCGTGCAGCTCCAGCGGCAGTTCGGACGGCAGGCGTTTGACGTATTCCTGCCAGCCGTCCTCGACCCAGCGCGGCATCTTCGAGCCGACCGCGACCAGCTTGATCCGCACGGTTTACTCCGGGTCGTGGGCGTGCTGCGCGCGGCTCTGCTCGGCGCCCTGCCACAGACGCTCGAGGTCGTAGAACTGGCGAGTCGGCACCTGCATCACGTGGACGACCACATCGCCCAGGTCGAGCAGCGCCCACTCGCCGCCGTCCAGCCCTTCGCTGCCGAGCGGGCGTACACCCTGCTCCTTGGCCTTTTCCAGCACGTTCTCGGCCAGCGATTTGACGTGCCGGCTCGAGCTGCCGCTGGCGATGATCATGTAGTCGGTGACGCTGGTCTTGCCCTGGACATCGATGGTGGTGATGTCCTGGCCTTTCAGATCTTCCAGGGCGGCGACCGCCAGCTGGACCAAAGCTTCAGTTTGCATAACGTGAAAACAACCTCAGTTCGACGCCCGGTACAGTCCGTGCGCGTTGATATAAACCAGTACGGCATCGGGAACCAGGAATCGGACCGACTTGCCGCTGGCCAGCAATTGGCGAATCTGCGTGGCGGACACTTCCAAGGGTGTCTGCCAGACGAAGGCGATCTGTCCGCTGCCGCCGCTGAGCGCCTGCGGGTCCGGCACGCTGCGCGCGGCCAGCAGATCACGCAGTTCCTGCGGTGCCTCGCTACCGGCATCCGGTCGCTGCAGCACGAGGATGTGGCAGTAATCGAGCAGCTCCTCCCAGCGATGCCAGGTCGGCAGCCCGCAGAAGGCATCCCAGCCCACCACCAGCAGCAACTGGTCATCCGCCGCCAGTTCGGCGCGCAGCGACATCAGCGTATCGATGGTGTAGGACGGCTTGTCCCGCTCCAGCTCGCGGGCATCGACGCACAGCGGCGGCAGATCCTGCACCGCCAGGCGGACCATTGCCAGGCGATCCTGCGCCGAGCAGTTGGGCGTATCGCGGTGCGGCGGCCGCGCATTGGGAATCAGCCGCAGCTCGTCGAGCCCGAACATCTCGGCCACTTCCAGCGCGCCGCGCAGGTGACCGATGTGCACCGGATCGAAGGTGCCACCAAGTATGCCGATGCGCCGGGCGCCGCCTGCGTGATTCATCAGGTACGGACGTGACCGTCGCCGAAGACCACGTACTTCTCGCTGGTCAGCCCTTCCAGGCCGACCGGACCGCGGGCGTGCAGCTTGTCGGTGGAGATGCCGATCTCCGCGCCCAGCCCGTACTCGAACCCATCGGCGAAGCGGGTCGAGGCATTGATCATCACGGACGCCGAATCCACCTCGGTGAGGAAGCGGCGGGCATCGGTGAAGTTCTCGGTGACGATCGCATCAGTGTGCTGCGAGCCGTAACGATTGATGTGTTCGATGGCCTCGTCCAGCGAGTCGAGCATGCGGATCGACAGGATCGGCGCGTTGTACTCGGTGGACCAGTCCTCTTCGCTGGCCGCCAGCACTTCGTTGCCGAGCAGCGCGCGCGTGCGCGGGCAGCCCCGCAGCTCGACGCCCTTGTCGCGGTAGATGGCGGCCAGCGGCGGCAGCACCTGCTCGGCGATGCCTTGGTGCACCAACAGCGTTTCCATGGTGTTGCACGGCGCGAAGCGCTGGGTCTTGGCGTTGTCGGCGATGCGGATGGCCTTGTCCACATCCGCCGCAAGGTCGACATAGACGTGGCAAATGCCGTCCAGGTGCTTGATCACCGGAACCCGGGCGTCGCGGCTGATGCGCTCGATCAGGCCCTTGCCACCACGCGGCACGATCACGTCGACATAGTCCGGCATGCTGATCAGCGCGCCGACCGCGGCGCGGTCGGTGGTATCCACGACCTGCACGGCAGCAGCCGGCAGACCGGCTTCGGCGAGGCCGAGCTGGATGCAGCGGGCAATCGCCTGATTGGAATGGATCGCCTCGGAGCCGCCGCGCAGGATGGTCGCGTTGCCCGACTTCAGGCACAGGCTGGCCGCGTCGATGGTCACGTTGGGCCGCGATTCGTAGATGATGCCCACCACGCCCAGCGGTACCCGCATCTTGCCGACCTGGATGCCGGATGGCATGTAACGCATGTCGCGAATCGCGCCGATCGGATCAGGCAGCGTGGCGACCTGGCGCAGGCCCTCGATCATGCCGTCGATCACCTTTGGCGTCAGCGCCAGACGATCGAGCATGGCGGCGTCCAGGCCATTGGCACGACCGCCGGCCAGGTCCAGCTCATTGGCCCGCACCAGTTCGTCGCGAGCGGCATCGAGCGCCGCGGCGGCGGCCTGCAAGGCGCGGTTCTTCTGCGCCGTGCTGGCGCGCGCGAGCACCCGCGAGGCCTCGCGCGCGGCGCGGCCCAGGCGGGTCATGTAGTCGAGTACGGACTCGGTCATGGATCTAGCTGGCCTGACTGAAGGGAAAGCGACTGATTATAGCCACGCTGCGCGCCCGCGCACAGCGGCGCCCGGCGAAAGGCATGCGGTGGCGCACGGCATTCGTCCGCCGCGACGGCAGCGTACGCATGGCAGTCCCGACGAGTATGCTTTGCCGAGGAAACCCCGCGCCCTCTGGCCGGGTCGAAAGGCGGTCTTGCTTCAAGGAAACCGGCATGGGCCAATGGCTCGAAACCCTTACCCAATGGCTGGCCGCCAACCCCCAATGGCTGGGGCTGGCGCTCGTGATCGTCGCCTGCATGGAGTGCCTGGCGGTGGTCGGGCTGATCGTGCCGGGGACGGTGATGGTCTTCGCCATCGCGGTGCTGGCCGGCAACGGCGTGCTGACCCTGGGCGAAACCCTGGTGCTGGGCTTCATCGGCGGGCTGCTCGGCGACCTGCTGTCCTACGCCCTGGGTCGCCGTTATCACCAGGGCATCCGCAGCCTGCGCGGCCTGCGCGACCATCCCGAGTGGCTGCTACGTGCCGAGCATTACTTCCAGCGCTACGGCGTTGCCAGCCTGCTGGTCGGTCGCTTCATCGGCCCGCTGCGGCCGATGCTGCCGATGACCGCCGGCATGCTCGACATGCCGTTCGGGCGTTTTCTGCTGGTCAGCCTGTGCGCCGCCGCCGGCTGGTCGATGGCCTATCTGCTGCCCGGCTGGAGTGCTGGCGCCGCCATGCGCCTGCCGCTGGAGGAAGGTTTCTGGAGCGAGGCGGCGGTGGTCGTCGGTGCGTTGCTGACGCTGATCGCCACCACTGCCTTCGGCAGTCTGCGCCAGCTGCGCTGGGTCACTGCACTGGCGACCGGCCTGAGCATCGCGATCCTGCTCGGACTGTTTCTGGGCTGGCCGCACCTCAAGGAGCTCGACGAAGGGCTGCTTGCGGTGATCCAGGGCGAACGCAGCATCACACTCGATCGGGTCATGGTGCTGATCACACGCGTGGGCGACTTCCAGACCCAGCTCTGGGCCGGCGTATTGCTGTGCGTGCTGCTCCTGGTCCTGCGCCAGTGGCGTGCCGCGATCTTTTCCATCCTTACCTTGCTGGGCACGGCCATAGCCAACGGCGCACTCAAGGCCTCCTTCGCCCGTGTCAGGCCGGAGGTGCTGATGGAGCCGCTGAGCAGCTACAGCTTTCCCAGCGGGCACAGTTCGGCCGCGTTCGCCTTTTTTCTAACCCTGGGCGTACTCGCCGGCCGCGACCAGCCGCCGCGCCTGCGCCTGGCCTGGCTGGTACTGGCCAGCCTGCCGGCCACGGCGATAGCGCTTTCGCGGGTTTACCTGGGGGTGCACTGGATGACCGACGTCACCGCCGGTGCATTGCTCGCGGCGAGCATCTGCGCACTCAGCCTGATCCTGGTGCAATGGCGCGCACCGATGGCGGCGCTGCCGGCCAAGGTGTGGTGGCTGATCCTGCCGGCCTGCCTGGGCCTGCTCGGTGCGTTCAGCGTCTGGGCGCTACCGACGGCGATGCAGATGTATCGCTATCAGTAGTACGACGGCTCGACCGCTACGCGCCTTCCTGCAGCTGCTCGAGCAGGTTCTGAATCTGCGCCAGTTGCAGCTCCGGGTCATCCAGCCCAAGCAGTTCGACCTTCTGCCGGGCCTCGAACGGCAGCAGATAGGCCAGCTGGCTGGCCAGCGCGGCCTGATCGCGCACCGGGCCGCCGAGCCCCAGAGTCTTCACCATGGGGTGCTGACCGAGCGCCTCGAGCAGCACCAGCAGGTCGGCGTGTTCGTCCGCCAGCGGCAGGGCATCGCCCTCGTTGCGCCAGGCGACCTGAGCGACGGTCAGCTGATCGCGCAGCACCTCGAAGGTCTGGACGTCGAAGCGGCGCCCACCCTCGACCCGGATGCCGAGCAGACCATTGGGCAGTTGCTGCCAGTCGCGAATCAGCGCTTCGCAGCCGACGCGCGCGAAGGACGCCGGCGCCGCGCCGACCTCGCTGCCGTCGAGGATATGCACGACACCGAAGCCGTGGCCGGCCTTGAGGCACTGGCTGACCATGTCGAGGTAGCGCGCCTCGAATATCTGCAGATCAAGCATGCAACCGGGGAACAGCACGGTATCCAGCGGAAACAACGGCAACTTCATGCGGACTCCATCACAGCAGCAGGGCGACCGCCAGCGGCAGCAGTACCGCCGTCATCACCCCCATCAGGCTCATGGCCAGCGCCGCGAAGGCACCGCATTCGTCGCTTTCCTGCAGCGCCTGCGCGGTACCCACGGCGTGGGCGGTCAGCCCCAGCGCAATGCCGCGGGCCGCAGGATGCTGAACGCCAAACCGGCGCAACAGTTCCGGACCGAGAATCGCGCCGAGCACGCCGGTGATCATCACGAACACCGCCGCCAGCGCCACCACGCCGCCGATCTGCTCGGCCACCAGCATGGCGATCGGCGAGGTCACCGACTTGGGCGCCAGGGTCATCAGGATCATCTCGTCCGCGCCGAACGCCCAGGCCAGCGCCATGCCCAACGCCGTGGCGAACACACCGGCGACGAGCAGGGTGATCACGATAGGCCCGAACAGCTCGCGAATGCGCCGCAGGTTGAGGTACAGCGGCACGGCCAGGGCCACGGTGGCCGGCCCGAGAAGCAGCGTCAGCCACTGGGCGCTGATGCGGTACTCCGCATAGTCGATGCCGCACAGCAGCAGAATGCCGACCACAAGCAGCATCGATACCAGCACCGGCTGCAGGAACACCCAGCGGGTCTTCTCGTAGGCGGCGAACGCCAGCTGGAATGCCGTCAGGGTGATGCCGACGCCGAACAGCGGATGATGGATGAGTGCCTGCCAGGCCGCGTGCCAGTGCAATTCCATCATGCGCCCTCCTGGCGGCGCTGTTTGCGCCGGATCAGTGCCTGCATCAGCCAGCCGGTGAACACCAGCGAGATCAGCAACGAAATCACCAGCACACCGACGATGGCCCAGAAGTCGTCGAGAATCGCCTCGGTATAAGCCATCACGCCGACTGCCGGCGGCACCAGCAGCAACGGCAGGTAGCGCAGCAGGCTGCTTGCCGCCAGCTGCAGCGATTCGCTGGCGCGGCCGCGCGCCAGCAGGCCGGCGAACAGCAGCACCATGCCGATGATGGGGCCCGGCAGCATGGGCAGCAGCAACACGTTGAGAACGGTGCCGAGCAGCTGGAACGCGACCAGCCAGGTCAGACCTCTGAGCAGCATGGGAGCCTCCCGCAAAATGGCGACAGTATAAGGGGCAACGCGCACAGGCGCCCGCGCTGCGCTATGACGGCCCATTCGCGCTGCCGATGCTGGTTTGCCAGGGCTGCGCGCCGTGCTGATCTAGCCCGGTGCCAGGACGCGCTTCGGCGCGTACCGCTCCCTACAGCCATCCATGCGGGATCACAAGAACAATCCGGAGGACACATGCCACAGGTACCCGTCGCGCAACTCAAAGACTACATCGGCAAGGAGCTGGGCCATTCCGAATGGCTAACCATCGATCAGCAGCGCGTGGATCGGTTCGCCGACTGTACCGGCGACCACCAGTTCATCCATGTCGACCCCGAGAAGGCCGCCCAGACACCCTTCGGCGGCACCATCGCCCACGGTTTCCTCTCGCTATCACTGCTGCCGATGCTCTCCGGAGACCTGCTGGTCGTGCCCGAGGGCACGCGCATGGGTGTCAACTATGGCCTGGACAGCCTGCGTTTCATTCAGCCGGTGCGCGTTGGCTCGCGGGTACGGCTGGGGCTGACGCTGATCGACGCTCACGAGAAAAACCCGGGCCAGTGGCTGCTCAAGGCCCGCGCAGTGATGGAGATCGAAGGCTCGGAGAAACCGGCCTACATCGCCGAAACGCTGGCCCTGTGCATCCTCTGAGCAGCGCGCCTGCGCGGATGTCGCAGGCCGTTGGGTTTGCGGCATACTGCGGGCCTCCTGCCTAAGCGGATGCCCGCATGCTGCGCCTCGCTCCCCTGCTGTTGATCGGCCTGCTCACCGCCTGCGGTGAGGGCGAGCCATTCACCCCTGCCGATGCGGTGCTGCCCGACGGCGGCCGCTACCGCGGGGAGATTGTCGACGGCCTGCTGCAGGGCAGCGGACGTATCGACTACCCGAACGGCAGCTACTACTTCGGCGAGTTCAAGGACGGCCAATGGCACGGCTTCGGCACCTGGAACGGCGCCACCGGCGATCACTACGAGGGCGAGTTCAGGCACGGCCTGTTCGACGGCCTCGGCCGTTTCAGCTACGCCGAAGGCGGCGTCTATCAGGGTGAATTCCATGCCGGCCGCATGCACGGTCACGGTCGCTTCAGCCAAGACGGCACCGTCTACGAAGGCGAGTTTCGCAACAACCTCTACCACGGCATGGGCCGCCTGGACTATGCCGACGGCCTCAGCCATCGCGGCCAGTTCAGCCAGGGTCAGCCGGAGGGGCCGGGCATCCGCCGCGACGCCGACGGCGAGCTCAGTGGCCACTTCAGCGCCGGCAGCCTGAACGGCGCCGGCAGCTACGTGACCGGCCAGGGTGAGCGCTACAGCGGCGAGTTCCGCGGCTGGCGCTATCACGGCCAGGGCCGCCTCGATCGCGCCGATGGCAGCTTCTATACCGGCGGCTTTCGCCTCGGACGCTTCGACGGTGAAGGCGTGCTGACCGCTGCCGACGGCAGCGAAATGCGCGGCACCTGGCGCAACGACCGACGCGTCCGCGACGAACAGGGCCGTGCCCTGCCCGATCCGCTGGAGATCGCCTTGCTGGAGCAGGGCGACCTGCTCGACAGGGCCATCGACGCCCTGCCGCCGTCCACGCCGGCGGCGGAACTCTATACGCTGACGCTCGCCGGCGATGGTCGCCAGAGCGTGTTCATGCGCGAAGCGGACTACGTGCAACGGCTGCTGGCCGAACGTTTCCATGCCCACGGCCAGCTCAGCCTGGTCAACCATCGCGACCACCTGGCCGACCGCCCACTGGCGACCCGGGAGAACCTGGCACGTGCCATCCGTGCCCTGGCCGAGCGCAGCGGCGAGGAAGACCTGATCTTCCTCTACTTCACCAGTCACGGCTCGGCCGAACACGAACTGGTGCTCAGCCAGCCGCGCCTGAGCCTGGACGATCTGCCTGCCCGCGACCTTGCCGGACTGCTCGCGCCGCTGGCCGGGCGCAAGGCGGTGGTGGTGATCTCTGCCTGCTATTCCGGGGGCTTCATCGAGCCGCTGAAGAACCAGCAGACCCTGATCATGACCGCCGCGCGCGCCGACCGCGTGTCGTTCGGCTGCTCGGAACAGAGCGACTTCACCTACTTCGGCCGCGCGCTGTTCGCCGAAGCCCTGCAGGAAACCGACGATATCGTGCAGGCCTTCACGCTCGCTTCGGCAAAGGTTGCCGAACGCGAGCAGGCCGACGACTATCAGGCATCGGAACCGCAATTATGGGCACCTGAACCGGTCGTCCAACGCTGGCAGGAACTCCAGCAGCGGCGCGCCGCCCAATGATCGCCACAGGAGCACAACCATGTATTTGACGCCACAGCGCATTCTGCTTGCCGGCGCCACCGGACTCACTGGCGAGCATCTGCTCGATCGACTGCTCAACGAACCCACCGTCGAGCGCGTACTGGCGCCCACGCGCAAGCCGCTGGCCGCGCATCAGCGCCTGGAAAACCCGGTCGGCGAGCTGCTGGCGCTGCTGCCGACGCTGAGCGGCACGATCGACACGGCCTTCTGCTGCCTGGGCAGCACGCTCAAGCAGGCCGGCAGCCAGGAGGCCTTCCGCGCCATCGATCATGACCTGGTGCTGGCATTCGCCCGCCGCGCCAAGGAAATGGGGGCCCGGCATCTGCTGGTGATCAGCTCGCTCGGCGCCAACCCGGACAGCTCGATCTTCTACCTCAAGGTCAAGGGCGAGATGGAAGCGGCGCTGCAGCAGCAGGACTGGCCGCAGCTGACCATCGCACGCCCGTCGCAACTGCTCGGCCCGCGCCTGGAAATGCGCCTGAGCGAACGCATCGCCGCGCCGCTGTCGCAGCTCTTGCCAGGCAAGTACCACGGGATCGAAGCCTGCACCCTGGCGCGGGCGCTCTGGCGCCTGGCGCTGGAGGAAGGCGATGGCGTGCGCATCGTCGAGTCGGACGAACTGCGCAAGTTGGGGAAATAACAGGCGGGAAGCTGCAAGCGGCGTAGCGTGGATGTCGTTTCTCGCATCGACGCTACGCCCATCAGCTTTTTTCTGCGGCTTGTGGCTTGCCGTTGAAGCGGCTCTATCAGACCTTGATGAAATGCTCGCGGTAATGACGCAGCTCGGCGATGGAATCGCGGATGTCGTCCAGCGCCAGGTGGGTACCGCCCTTCTTGAAACCTTCCATGATCTGCGGCGCCCAGCGTGCTGCTAGCTCCTTGAGCGTCGAGACATCCAGATTGCGGTAGTGGAAGTAGGCTTCCAGCGTCGGCATCTGCCGGTAGAGGAAACGACGGTCCTGGCAGATGCTGTTGCCACAGATCGGCGACTTGCCCTTGGGCACCCACTGCTCGAGGAATTCCAGGGTCAGGCGCTCGGCCTCCGCCGTGGAAATCCGGCTCTCGCGCACACGCTGGGTCAGCCCCGAACCGCCGTGCTGGCGGGTGTTCCACTCATCCATGCGGGCGAGGACTTCGTCGCTCTGGTGCACGGCGATGACCGGCCCCTCGGCCAGCACGTTGAGCTGGCTGTCGGTGACGATGGTGGCCATCTCGATGATGACGTCGTTGTCCGGATCCAGACCGGTCATTTCCAGGTCGATCCAGATCAGGTTCTGCGGGTTCTGCATGAGGGGCTCCTTGGCTGTGCGGCGCAGTTTATCCGCTCGTGCCGGTGCCGTCAGGTGGCGGGCCGGCCGGGTACCAGATCAGCAAACGTGAACCGCGCCAGTCGTCGATCGACAGCACCTCGGCCGGTTCCACGCCGGGCACTGCGAAACTGTTGCTGATCAGCATCGCACCGGGGCGCATTTCCGCCCGCGCCTTTTCCCACAGCGCCGCCATGGGTGCCGGTGACAGGAAACACTAGACGACATCGTATTCGCCGAGGTCGACGCGCCACAGGCTGAGCGGGTGGACCTGGCAGTTGCGCCGTGGCAGGCAGCGCAGCCAGGACAGGGCGAAGGTCAGCGGCGCGGTTTCCACCCCGACGAAGCGCGCCGCCGGATATGCCCGCGCCAGCCGCACCAGGGTACCGGCCAGCCCACTGCCCAGATCGATGAGGCAAAAATCCGTCGGCAACACCGCCAGCCGCGCGCGCAACCGGCGCTCGGTCTGCGAGCCGGTCAGGTAGAGCGGCACCCGCTCGCCGAAGGCGTTCCAGTTGAGCAGCAAGAGCAGCGCGAAGCCGCTCAGCGGCGCCCATGCCGGCACGTCCAGATCGCGGAACAGCAGCAGACCGGGCACGAACAGCAGGTTGATCGGCAGCCACCAGACCGACAGGCCGAGCCGCGCCCCGATCAGTGCGGCCAGGGCGCCCTGTGCGAACGCCGCGAGGAGCAGTCCCGGGCGCACGGCAAAGCCCCAGACCAGGCCGAGCGACAGCAGCCAGACGAGCGGCAGCGCCAGCAGCTGGGCCAGCAGCGCGCGCAGGACGGGCAAACGAGTGAGCGTGGTGACGGACATGGCCGGCAATCATCTAACCAGGGTCACCCAGTCTAGCCGCCTACCGACGCGCCATACAGGCCGCAGCCCGCCGGGTTCGGCATGCTAGACTCGCCCACCAAAACTCCGAGACAGCCCCAACCCATGGCCAAACGCCAACTCAACCGCCGGCAAAGCTGGCGCATCGAGAAGATCCAGGAAGAGCGCGCCGCCCGTGCCGCGCGTCGCGAGAGCCGTGCCCTCGAGGAGCTGGAGGGCGGCGACCTGGGCCCGGAACAGACCGGACTGGTCATCGCGCATTTCGGCGTACAGGTCGAGGTCGAGGCACTGGAGGGCGAACACAGCGGGCAGGTGTTCCGCTGCCACCTGCGGGCCAACCTGCCGGCGCTGGTCACCGGCGACCGCGTGGTCTGGCGCCCGGGCAACCAGGGCATCGGCGTCATCGTCGCGCAGCTGCCGCGGCATTCGGAGCTGTGCCGGCCGGACATGCGCGGTCAGCTCAAGCCCGTGGCGGCCAATGTCGACCTGATCGTCATTGTCTTCGCCCCGCTCCCCGAGCCGCACGCCAACCTGATCGACCGCTATCTCATCGCCGCCGAGCACGCGGGCATCGCGCCGCTGCTGCTGCTGAACAAGGCCGACCTGATCGACGAACACAACGAGGTGGCGCTGAACCGTCTCCTGGACGTGTACCGCCAACTGGATTATCCGCTGCTGGAGGTCTCGGCCCATGGCGGCGCCGGCATGGATGAGCTGAAGGCGCGCCTGGACGGCCATGTCAGCGTGTTCGTCGGGCAATCCGGGGTGGGCAAGTCGTCGCTGGTCAACAGCCTGTTGCCGGGCGTGGAAACCCGTGTCGGCGCGCTGTCGGAAATGACCGGCAAGGGTACGCACACGACCACCACCGCGCGACTGTTCCACTTCCCCGGTGGCGGCGAGCTGATCGACTCACCCGGCATTCGCGAATTCGGCCTCGGCCACGTCAGCCGCGCCGATGTGGAAGCGGGCTTCATCGAATTCCAGGAGCTGCTCGGCCACTGTCGCTTCCGCGATTGCAAGCATGATCGCGAACCGGGCTGTGCATTGCTCAAGGCGCTGGAAGACGGCCGCATCCAGCCGCAACGCATGGCCAGCTACCGGCACATCCTCAGCAGCCTGCCGGAATCGGACTACTGATAAGCCGGATGATCAGCGCGCGCCGGGCTCACTGAACTTCAGCACGCCATCCTCGAAGATGTTCAGCCGCTCGCGCAGCTGTTGCGGCTGCAACGGCTCATTGACCGCCGGCGCGCCACCGCCACCGCCGCTTGCTGACGGCTGAGCCGCCTCGCCCGCATCGGACCTCTGCGACGCATCGGGCTGCTCGCCCTCGATCGAGCGCTGCGCCTTCTTGGTCAGCACAAGGATATCGATGCGACGGTTCACCGGATTGAACGGGTCCTTGCGATCGAACAGCGCAGAGGATGCGTAGCCGACCACCCGCGCGATCTGCTCTTCCGGATAGCCACCGTACACCAGCGTTCGCCGAGCCGCGTTGGCGCGGCTGGCCGACAGCTCCCAGTTGCCGAAGTCACCACGCCCGGAAAACGGCTTGGCGTCGGTGTGCCCGCTGATGCTGATCTTGTTCGGCACCGCGGCGATGGTCTCCACCAGCGCCAGCAAAATGTCCTCGAAGTAAGGCTGTAGCTGGGCGCTGCCGAGGGCGAACATCGGTCGGTTTTCGGCATCCATGATCTGGATGCGCAGGCCGTCCTGGGTGATCTCGAAGAGGATCTGGTCCTTGAACTTCTGCAGCTCGGGGTTCTCGTCGACCTTGTTCTGCAGTTCCTGCAGCAGCAACTCCAGCCGCTCGCGCTCGATCTGCTCGGCGAACGTCTCGGCCTGCTGGGCGTCGATCTGCGCCTCGCTCTGCGCAGGCTCCAGCTCGGGATTGAGGGTGCGGTCCGGCGAAGGCGTCGGCGTGCCGCCCAGATCGATGACATGGGGGCTGGCGCTTTCGGTGAACCCGATGGGGTCCTGAAAGTAGCCGGAGATGAGTTTCTTCTGTTCCGGCGTGGCCGAACTCATCAGCCACATCACCAGGAAGAACGCCATCATCGCCGTGGCGAAGTCGGCGAAGGCGATCTTCCAGGCGCCACCGTGATGACCGCCAGCGACCTTCTTGACCCGCTTGACGATGATCGGTTGGGTATTGTCCATGGCGAACCTTTAGCTGCCACGCATGGCTTGCTCGAGCTCGGAGAAGCTCGGGCGGTGCGCCGGATAGAGAACCTTACGGCCGAACTCGACGGCCAGGCTCGGCGGCATGCCGGACGCCGAGGCCACCAGGGTCGCCTTGATGGATTCGTATACGTTCAGCTCCTCCTTGGCATCGTGCTCCAGCGCCGCCGCCAGCGGGCCGAAGAAGCCGTAGGAGGCGAGAATACCGAGGAAGGTACCCACCAGCGCCGACCCCACCTTGTAGCCGATCATCGCGTTGTCCGCCTCAGCGAGGATGGACATGGTGATCACGATACCCAGCACCGCCGCGACGATACCCATCGCCGGCAGACCGTCGGCCACCTTGCTGACCGCGTGGGCCGGATGATCGAGTTCCTCCTTCAGGCTGGTCAGCTCCATGTCGAACAGGCCTTCCAGCTCATGGGGCGCCATGTTTCCGGAAGACATGATGCGCAGGTAGTCGCAGGTGAAGGCGGTCATTCGCTCGTCCTGCAGGAAGCCCGGGTACTTGCTGAACAGCGGGCTCGCGGCCGGGTCCTCGAGGTCAGCCTCGATGGCCATCATGCCTTCACGGCGGCTCTTGTTCAGAATCGCGTAGAGCAGGCTGAGCACTTCCAGGTAATAGGCGTGGGTGAAGCGCGTACTGAACATCTTCAGCGACTTCTTGAAGACGATCATGGTGGTGCTGCCCGGGTTGGCCTGCAGGAAGCCACCCAGCGCCGCGCCGCCGATGATCATCACCTCGAAGGGATGGATGAGCGCGCCGATCTTGCCGCCGGATAGTACGAACCCGCCCAGCACGCTGGCGAACACGACGATGATGCCGATGATTTTGACCATAGGAGGTACGTCTGGAACCTGATTACGAGCCGTTCGGACTGCGGCAACAACTGCCGCAAAACCCCGCCGTACGGCCTTGCAGAAGGAATGTTGGAAGAATTGTTCTGGTTATCGGATCTTTTGCGCCAGACTAAAGGCCATCCCGATGAAAAGCTAGTTCGGCCATGACCACCACACCCCCGCTGCCCCGTACGCTACCTGCCTGGATCAAGGCACTCGACGACGCTCCCCTGCCCGCCTTCGCCGCCGTTCATGGCAAGGTGCGCCTGGCGCTGCGCGACGCCAGCAAGTCGATGCGGCAGATTGCCGAGCTGATTCAGGACAGCCCGGTGCTGGCGCTGCGCTTCATTCAGGAAGCCAATCGCGGCATCGGCGATGGCCAGCCAGCGGAAAGCCTCGAGGTCGCGCTCAGCCGCATCGGCCTGCAACGCGCCGAGGCGCTGCTGGCTCGCATACCGACGATGGAGGCCCAGGACATGCCGCGGCCGCTGCGTCAGGTGGTACTGATCAGCCGGCATGCCAGCCAGCAGGCCAACGGACTGTTCGCCGCCCGCCTCGCACGGCTGTGGCAGGACATCCACTGGGGCAGCCTGCTGTTTCTCGCCCCGGCCTGGGCGCTGGTCGGCGCCTATCCGCATCTGCTGGACGCCTGGGAGCAGCGAGTGCTGGTCAAGGGCGAGCCGGCCAGCCGCGTCGAGCGCGAACTGCTCGGCGTTTCCCTGCTGGAACTGTGCCTCGCACTCGCCGAGCACTGGCGCCTGCCGGACTGGATCATTCAGGGCTACCGCCTGCTGGGCGCCGACCGGCGCAGGCTGATCAAGGCGCTGCACATCGCCCACGACAACGAGCACCCGCTGCACCAGCAGCAGATGCTCGACGCCGATCCGGAATTGCGGCGCTGGCTGACGCTGCCGAGCAACACCATCGTACTGGCCAACGGCCTGGCGCTGTCGGCGCACCACAGCTGGAGCGGCATCCACAGCCTGCGCTGGCAACGCCTGGCCGGGCTGTATCTGCAGGTACCGCTGGGGGAATTGCAGCAGATGGTGCACCAGCAGGCAGTCATCAGCGCCCGCGATTTCGGCGCGACCGACCTCTGGCACCCCGCCCAAGGGTTGCTGTGGCCGAGTGGCAGCCGCTTCCAGGTGTTGCGCGAAGTGTCCGCGGCCACATCTGCTCCGACGGCCGATCTGACCGAATGGCGCGAACACTGCCGCCGCCTGCTTGCCGAGCCCAGCCCGTTCAGCAACGTGCTGCAGCTGACCGCCACCGCCAGCCAGGCCCTGACCAGCGCCGGCATGCAACGCTCGCTGGTATTGCTGGTGGATCGCAAGCAGAACCGCCTCGTCGCCCAGCAATGCGTCGGCCTGCCCGGCGATGCCGCACGGTTGACGCTTGCACCGGAGCAGAGCCAGGTCGTGCGTCGCCTGCTGGAAAAACCGGCCCAGCTGCGTCTGCAGCCGGCCAACATGGCACAGTTTTCCGCTCTGCTGCCCGGCGGCCTCAAGGCACTGTTCGCCGGCGAACACCTGCTACTGCGCTCGCTGGGCGTCGACGGTCGGGTATTGATGCTGGTCGTGGCCGATCAGAACGGCGCGCCGCTGTCCGACGCCAGCGTTCAAACATTCGCTAAAACATCACAATGCATCGAGCGCGCTTTGAGTCTGTTCGGCAGGCGCGGGGGCTGAGCTTTTTCGCTAGACTTCGCCCCTTCAACGACTAGTCGAGGCCTGCCGTGTCCGCCTTTTCCAATCTGCCACTGGTGATCGAGCCCGCCGATCTGGCCACCCGCCTCGATGCGCCCGAGCTGATCCTGGTCGACCTGACCAGTGCTGCCCGCTATGCCGAAGGCCACCTGCCGGGCGCCCGCTTCGTCGATCCCAAACAGACCCAACTGGGCAGACCGCCCGCACCAGGCCTGCTGCCCGAACAGGCTCAGCTGGAGCGACTGTTCGGCGAACTGGGCCATCGCCCCGATGCGGTGTACGTGGTGTACGACGACGAAGGCGGCGGCTGGGCCGGACGCTTCATCTGGTTGCTCGACGTGATCGGCCACCGGCACTACCACTATCTCAACGGCGGGCTGCATGCCTGGCTGGACGAAGCCCGTCCGCTGAGCCGGGAGATACCCGAAGCGGCGACCGGTACACCGCACCTGGTCGTGGACGACGCCCCGACCGCCACCCGCCACTACATCGAGAGCCGCCTCGGCGCCGACGACCTGGTGATCTGGGACGCCCGCTCGCCGGCCGAATACCGCGGCGAGAAGCTCTTCGCCGCCCGCGGAGGCCATATCCCCGGGGCGGTCAATTTCGAGTGGACCGCCGCCATGGACCCCGCCCGCGCGTTGCGCATCCGCGAAGACATCGCCGAGCGCCTGCTGGCACTGGGCATCGTTCCGGACAAGGAAATCGTCACCCACTGCCAGACTCACCACCGCTCCGGCTTCACCTACCTGCTGGCCAAGGCGCTGGGCTATCCCCGCGTCAAGGGCTATGCCGGTTCCTGGGCCGAATGGGGCAACCTGCCTGACACCCCGGTGCAGCAATGAAAAGGACACATATGAAAGACCGCCTGTTCGTCATCAGCCAGTATGTGCTGCCGCATCACCTGATTTCCCGCCTGGCCGGCTGCCTGGCCGAATGCCGCCTGCCCTGGGTGAAGAACACGTTCATCAAGTGGTTCGTCCGGCATTTTCAGGTCGACATGCGCGAGGCGCAGATCGAGGAACCGACGGCCTACGAACATTTCAACGCCTTCTTCACCCGCGCCCTGAAGGACGGCGCCCGTCCGCTAGACAGCACGCCCGGCGCGATCCTCAACCCCTGCGACGGTGCCATCAGCCAGCTCGGCAAGATCGAGCAGGGCCGCATCTTCCAGGCCAAGGGCCACAGCTTCAGCGCCATGGAGCTGCTCGGCGGCGATCATGAGCGTGCAGCACCGTTCATGGGCGGCGCCTTCGCCACGGTGTACCTATCGCCCAAGGACTACCACCGCGTGCATATGCCGGTCAGCGGCACGCTGCGGGAGATGGTCTATGTGCCGGGGCGGATCTTCTCGGTCAACACCGTCACGGCGCAGGGCGTGCCGGAGCTGTTCGCGCGCAACGAGCGGGTCGTTTGCCTGTTCGACACCGAGCACGGCCCCATGGCGATGGTTCTGGTGGGCGCGATGATCGTTGCCAGCATCGAGACCGTCTGGGCCGGGCTGGTGACCCCGCCCAAGCGCAGCCTGAAGACCTTCCGCTACGACGAAGCGGCTCGCGCGCCTATCCACCTGGAAAAGGGCGCGGAGATGGGCCGTTTCAAACTGGGCTCCACCGTGATCCTGCTGTTCGGGCCGGACCGCGTGCGCTGGGCCGAACAGCTCGGCCCGCTGAGCCCGGTGTGCATGGGCGAGTCGCTGGGTCAGGCGGCGATCACCGCAGCCGCGAGCGAGGCCATCGAGCTTCAGTAAAAGGTGGGGCGCGACATTTCGCTAGCCCTCGGCTGCCGAATGTCGGGTAATATCATCGAGCCATCATTTAGTCCTGCCCCTGCCGGCAGATATTGATAGAGTTCACATTACCCATGCCCTGAGCCGCCGCGGAGTCCGCCCGTTTTGGATAGACAGAGCCATCATCTGCTGTTGCGCGCACCCGCACCGACTCGGCAGACCCTGCCCTTCTGTGACGCCAGCGTTCGCGGTGTGACCGGCTGGCTCGCCGGCCTGCCGAAAGCCAACATCGGCGAGACCGCGCGCCAGCTCTATCAAGCGCTGATCGAACTCAATCAACTGCGCATCGCCTCCGACACCCGCCTGCAATTGCTCGAGCTGCTGCGTCCGGATGTCGACTTCGTCTGCAACCAGCTGGAAAAACACTTCGTCAACCAGCCGATCGTGCTCAGCGAGCGCCCGCGTAAGGTCGCCGGGCTCTGCCAGGCGCTGCAGAACCACTTGGCGGTGGGCTACAAGCTGATCGTGATACGTGTGGTCTCGCAACCCGATCGCGAGCGTCACCAGCTGCTGTCCATCGCGCTGCAGCGGGCCATCCACTGCCTTGGCGCACTGCTGATCCGCTCGACCCAGCTTTACGGGCCGGCGGCACCCGGGCTATGGCTGGAGCTGCACCAGCTCTACCAACTGGCAGTGGAACAGGGCACCGAGCGCCTGCTCATCCGCGACCCGCTGGCCCGTCATGCCAAGGGGTTGAGCGCGGAACAAAGCTATCTGGCATCCCTGCTGCTCGGCTGTGCGCGCTGCAATCAGATGCGTCAGCAGAGTATCGTCAAGCTCGCCGCCGCGCTGGAGGCCTGGAGCGGCATGGCGCAGATCCAGGCGGTCGGTGCCGCCGGCAGCCTGTTCCTGTTTTCCCCGCTGGTCGATGGGCCACCGCGCTACCGCTCGCTGTTTCCCGAGCGGGAGCAGCAGAACCTGCTCGGTATCAGCACCCAGCCACTGGTGGAAGTCATCGAGGAGCATCTTCGTCTGGCGCCGGACAATCGCCAGCTGACCCGCCTGCCCGCGGCGGCGGGGCTGGACGATGACCTGCTGCGCCACCTCTGCTCCGCCTGGGGCGCAATTTCCGAACGCACCTTTCCGCGCATCCCTGCCCAAGGCACCCTGACCCTGTGCATCGGCATGACCGCGCTGCACTATCAACTGGCCGGCCAACGCCCGTTCAATGAAGTCCTGGAGCTGCAAGGCACCTCCAACCGTGCGGTGTTCAAGCTGCATAACGGCGCGGCGGATGTCTGGGCGAATGCCTTCGACGCGCAGAGCAGTACCGTCGAGCTGCTGCCGACCCATGACCATATCGAATTCGTCAGCCCGAACCTGACGCGCACGGCCGCCGCCGCCAAAACCGCCGCGCCCGCCAGCGCTCAACCCAGGCGGCCGAGCGAGACGGAAAACCATCCCCTGTATCAGGTGCAGCTGGTCGACCACAGCCCCGGCGGCTACTGCCTGGCATGGGAAGGCGAAGTGCCCGGCCAGCTGCAGACCGGCGAGCTGCTGGGGCTGCGCGAGGGCAGCTCGCAGAGCTGGAGCATCGCCGTGGTGCGCTGGATACGCCAGGTGCGCGGCGGCAGCACGCAGATGGGGGTCGAGCTGATCGCGCCCCAGGCCCAGCCGTGCGGGTTGCGCCTGCTGCGCAAGGACGACCAGGGCAGCGAATACCTGCGCGCCTTGCTGCTGCCGGAGATCGGTGCGATTTCCCAACCGGCCATGCTGATCGCACCGCGCCTGCCCTTCCAGGAAGGCCACAAGGTCCTGATCAAGCGTGAGGGCGAGGAACAGCGCGCCGTGCTCAATCGGCGGCGCACCGGCACCGGCAACTACAACCAGTTCGAATATCGCTCGCTCGTGCAGGTGGCGCCGGAGCGAGAGACACCTGTCACAGGCTGGAAAACCCACACGGCGGGCGGGGATGAAGATTTTGACTCACTCTGGAAGTCGCTGTAGATTGCCGACTCTCGCATTCTTGCCTGCCCGCGCCGCACCGGCGCGCACTTAAGCTGTTGCCATGGCCCTGCAAAAGAAAACCATCCGCCTGCTGATTCTCGAAGACTCGCAGAACGAGGCCGAGCGTCTGGTCAGCCTTTTCCGCAATGCCGGACAGGCGACCCGGGTGCATCGACTGACGTCCAGCGACGACCTGGCCGAAGCTCTGACGCAGACCTGGGACCTGCTGATCAATGCACCGCAAAGCGAGAACCTCGACCCCAGCGAGGCGATCGGCGCCATTCGCCGGCAGGCCAAGGACATCCCGATCATCCAGCTGACTGCCGGCAACGATGCCGAAGCGATCACCGAAGCGTTGATGCTCGGCGCCCAGGATGCACTGCCGCAGGGCGAGGATGAGTGGCTCCTGCTGGCGGCCAACCGCGAGCTGGCCAACCTGGAAGAGCGTCGCGCACGACGCTCGGCGGAAGTGGCGCTGCGCGAGGCCGAAAAGCGCTGCCAGTTGCTGCTCGACAGCTCGGTGGATGCCATCGCCTATGTGCACGATGGCATGCACATCTACGCCAACCGCGCCTACCTCGAGCTGTTCGGCTACGACGACGTGGAGGATCTGGAAGGCATGCCGATGATCGACCTGATCGCCGGCACCGACCAGAGTCGCTTCAAGACGTTCCTGAAGAACTACCAGACCCTCGAAGGCGCCGCCGAGCTTGCCTGCGGTGGCGTGCGCGCCGACGGCGACACGCTCAAGACACGGATGATCTTCTCGCCGGCAGCCTACGACGGCGAGCCCTGCATCCAGGTCGTGATCCGTGCCGAGAACGACAGCGCCGAACTGCAGAAGCTGCGCGAAATCAGCAGTCAGGACCCCGTGACCGGCCTGCTCAACCGCAACAGCTTCCTCGAAGTGATGGATGCCGCCGTCGAGCGCGCGGTGAACGCCGGACAGAGCGCCAGCCTGGCCTATGTTCGCGTCGACCGCTTTGCCGCGCTGCAGGCGGACATCGGCCTGGCCGACTCGGATGAGCTGCTCAGTCAGCTGGCCACCCTGCTGCGCGGACACTTTTCCGGCGACAGCCAGCTGGCACGCTTCGCCGACGACGTGTTCACCGTGCTGCAGCCCGGCCTCACTCCGCAGCAGGCCGAACCCGAACTGCGCAAGCTGCTGAGCAAAGTCGAAGGCCATCTGCTCGACGTGGGCGGCCGCACGGTGCAGACCACCCTCAGCATCGGTGTCGCCGGCCTCGACGAAAAGACCGCCAAGGCGCAGGACGCCATCGAGCGCGCGCACCGCTGCGCCGATGACCTGAGCGACGGCAATGCGCTGAAAATCTACAACCCGGCCGACGAGCTGGCCGCCGCCGCCAACCGCGGCGACATCATCGCCATGCTCAAGCAGGCCCTGGAGAACAACAGCTTCCGACTGCTGTTCCAGCCGATCATCAGCCTGCGTGGCGACAGTTTCGAACACTACGAAGTGCTGCTGCGCCTGCTCGATCCGCAAGGCGTGGAGGTACCGCCCAGCGAGTTCCTCAGCGTCGCCAGCGAGGCGGGCCTGGCCACCAAGATCGATCGCTGGGTCATCCTCAACTCCATCAAGCTGCTGGCCGAACATCGCGCCAAGGGTCATCGCACACGGCTGTTCCTGCACCTGTCGGCTGCCAGCATCCAGGACGCCAGCCTGCTGGCCTGGCTGGGCGTCGTGCTCAAGGCGTCGCGCCTGCCGGGCGATTCGCTGGCCTTCGAATTGGGCGAAGCCGACGCCGTGGCCTACCTGAAGCCGGCCAAGGCGTTGGCGCAGGGGTTGGCCGGGCTCGGCTGTCGCATCGCACTGTCCCAGTTCGGCTGCGTGCTCAACCCGTTCAACACGCTCAAGCATCTGGACGCCGAGTTCATCAAGGTCGACGGCTCCTACACCCAGGACCTCACCCGCCAGGAGAACCAGGAAGCCCTGAAGGCGCTGTTGGCCGAGCTGCATGATCAGCAGAAGCAGAGCATCGTGCCCTTCGTCGAAAGCGCCACGGTACTTGCCACCCTCTGGCAGGCCGGCGTCAGCTATATCCAGGGCCACTACCTGCAGGGCCCGAGCCAGTCGATGGACTACGACTTCTCCTCCGACGAAGAATGACCTCCGGGCTGGCTCCCACCAGCCCGAAGACAGCCTCCTGCACCAACTCGCCCTGACTTGATCGCGTCATCCGCCGGCCTCCACGCTGGACTAGAGTGTCCGGACGTCTTCACTTCCAGGAGGAGTCGCACCATGGCCATGATGAAAGCCGCCGTGTTCGTCGAGCAGGGCCGCATCGAACTGCAGGACAAGCCCATCCCCGAGATTGGCCCCAACGATGCGCTGCTGCGCATCACCACGACCACCATCTGCGGCACCGACGTCCACATTCTCAAGGGTGAATACCCGGTCGCTCCCGGCCTGACCATCGGTCACGAACCGGTGGGCATCATCGAAAAGCTGGGCAGCAACGTGAAGGGCTACCAGGAAGGCCAGCGGGTGATCGCCGGCGCCATCTGCCCCAGCTTCACCTCCTACGCCTGCCAGGACGGCCTGCCCGCTCAGGATGGCGGCTGCTCCTGCCATGGCTACAAGCCCATGGGCGGCTGGCGATTCGGCAATACCATCGACGGCACTCAGGCCGAGTACGTGCTGGTGCCCGACGCCCAGGCCAACCTGGCGCCGGTGCCGGACGCTCTGACCGACGAGCAGGTGCTGATGTGTCCGGACATCATGTCCACCGGTTTCGCTGGCGCCGAGGCGGCCAATATCAAGATCGGCGATATCGTGGTGATCTTCGCCCAGGGCCCGATCGGGCTGTGCGCCACCGCCGGCGCCCGGTTGCGCGGCGCTGGCACCATCATCGCGGTGGACGGCGTGGATGCGCGGCTGGATATCGCGCGCAAGATGGGTGCGGATGTGACGCTCAACTTCCGCAATGTGGATGTGATGGAGGAAGTGCTGAAACTGACCGGCGGCCGCGGCGTCGACGCCTCGATCGAGGCGCTGGGTCTGCAATCGACCTTCGAAAGTGCGCTGCGGGTGCTCAAGCCGGGCGGAACCCTGTCCAGTCTAGGCGTCTAGTCCAGCGACCTGAGCATTCCGCTGGGCGCCTTCCATGCCGGCCTGGGCGACAACAAGATCGTCACCTCGCTCTGCCCCGGCGGCAAGGAACGCATGCGCCGACTGCTCAATGTGGTGGCGTCCGGCCGCGTCGATCTCGCCCCGCTGGTCACCCATCACTACGCGCTGGACGACATCGGTGCCGCCTATGACCTGTTCGCCAATCAGCGCGACGGTGTGCTGAAGGTGGCGATCAAGCCCTGACGACCCTTGTGCTGGCCGGGCGCGCCGTTCGCCGCCCGGCCGGTGCGCATCACTCCGAACCCTCGCGGTCGCGGAAGCCCAGCAGATAGAGGATGCCGTCCAGGCCCAGGGTGGAGATGGCCTGCTTGGCCGACTGCTTGACCAGCGGCTTGGCACGGAAGGCGACGCCGAGCCCGGCGAGGCCGAGCATCGGCAGATCGTTGGCTCCATCACCCACTGCGATGGTCTGCTCCAGGCACAGTCCTTCCTGCTCGGCCAGTTGGCGCAGCAGATCGGCCTTGCGCTGGGCATCGACGATAGGCTCGACCGCCACGCCGGTGACTTTGCCGTTTTCGATCTGCAGCTCGTTGGCGAATACGTAGTCGATGCCCAACTTGGCCTGCAGCTGCTTGGCGAAATAGCTGAAGCCGCCGGAGAGGATCGCCGTCTTGTAGCCCAGGCGCTTGAGCTCGGCGAACAGCACCTCGGCACCCTCGGTCAGGCGCAGGCTGGCGCCGATATCGGCCAGCACGTTTTCCGACAGCCCCTCGAGCAGCGCCAGGCGTTCCTTGAAGCTGGCGCGGAAATCCAGCTCGCCGCGCATTGCGCGCTCGGTGATCTCCGACACCTGCTCGCCAACGCCAGCGGCCTTGGCCAGCTCGTCGATGACCTCGGCCTCGATCAGCGTCGAGTCCATATCGAACACGGCCAGGCGACGGTTGCGCCGGTAGACCGAATCGCGCTGGAAGGCGATATCGACGTTCAGCTCCTGCGCCACGCTGAGGAACTCGGCACGCAATGCGGCCGTGTCGGCCGGCTCGCCGCGCACGGAGAGCTCGATGCAGCCCTTGCCCCGCTCTTCGGGCATGTCCAGCGGCATACGCCCGGACAGCCGATCGATGTGGTCGATGTTGAGCCCGTACTTGGCGGTGATCGAGCTGACCCGCTGCAGCTGCTCGGCGGTGACCTTGCGCGTCAGCAGCGTGACGATGTGCCGGGCCTTGCCTTGCCCCGCGACCCAGTGCTGATAGTCAGCCTCGGAAACCGGCGTGAAACGCACCTGCTGGTCGTGCTTGTAGCCCATGAAGAGCACGTCCTTGAGGACCGACGAAGCGCGCTCGTTATCCGGAATCTCGATCAGGATGCCGAACGACAGCGTGTCGTGGATCACCGCCTGGCCGATGTCGAGAATGTTCACGCCACCCTGGGCGAGCACGCCGGTAATGGCCGCGGTCAGGCCCGGGCGATCTTCACCGGTGATATTGATCAGGACGATTTCGCGCAAGGCGCAGCTCCCATGGCAGGCAATGAAGGCCGGCATTCTACATCAGCTGGCAAGGGGGCTGGACAGCCGCCACCGCCTCCGCACGCGCAGCGCCGGCGGCGCAATTCGTCAGCTTACCGTTGCAGACCTTTAGCGCCCCCCGCGCTATCCGTATACTGCTCGGCAATTTCCCGACGAGAAGAGCCGCGCTCTGTGAACCGGCCCGCATCCGTAAAGCCAGACAACTTCTTCCTCATGCTCTATCGCGCCGTGCGCCAGCACCGCGTGCCGCTGGTGTTGCGCATCGCCGCCCATACGCTGCTGCTGGTGGCGTTGGCGCTGATCATCTACGCCTGGGTGATCGGCATGCAGTTCAAGCACGCCATGGCGCAGCAGGCCGATGCTCTCGGCCAGAGCCTGGTCACGCAGACTGCCGCCTCGGCCACCGACCTGCTGGTGGCCAACGACATTCTTAGCCTGAACGTGCTGCTGAGCAATCTGGTGAAGAATCCGCTGGTCGCCCACGCGGCGATTTACAGCGTCGACAACCGCGTGCTGGCCGAGTCCGGCACGCGCCCGCAGAAGGGCCTGCTCGGCGATGACAGCGGCCTTTATTCGACCCCGATCAGCTTCCAGGAGGTAATCGCCGGCCACCTGCGCGTCAGCCTCGACATGCAGCAGTTCCAGCAGCCGATGACCATCAGCCTGCAGAGCATGGGCCTGCTCAGCCTGATCCTGCTGGCCCTGACGCTGATGCTGAGTCTGCGCCTCGGCCGCCAACTGGCGACACCGTTGATGCAAATGCGCCTCTGGCTGCGCGATCCGGACGATCCTGCGCCGGGTGCCGGGCGCCAGGACGAGATCGGTGACCTTGCGCGCCAGTTGCAGGCACGGCTGGTGCCGGAAAAGCCCGAGCCGGAACTCGACCTCAGCGATGCGCTGGATGACGACTATTTCGAGCAGGATGATGATCGCGCCATCCCGCAGCGCACGCAGTCTCGTCCCGAACGCTTCGACATCGATCTGGACGATGACGAGCCGCAGCGCCCGGCACGACTGTCGGCCAACTTCGACGACGACGATGAACTGGAGATCGCCGACGACGAACCGCCATTCGATAGCCCGGCGTCAGCCAGCAGCGCGCCGCAGCCTAGCGTTCCGCGTTCGACCCGTAGTGCAGTGCTGGCCATCCAGCTCGGCGCCCAGGACCAGCTGCGCCGCCTGCCGCGGCCTCGCCTGACCGAGTTACTGCAGCGCTATCGCGATTGCCTGCAACAGGCCGCCACGCTCTACCAGGCCGAGCTGCACACACTCAACGACGGCAGCAGCCTGATGCTGTTCCACAGCCAGGACGACGAGCAGAACTACCTGACCCATGCGATCTGCTGTGGCGAGCTGATGCGCGCGCTGGCTCATGCGCTGCAGATCGACGTCGCCGACAGCGGCATCACGCTGCAGCTGCAACTGGGCCTGACCCAGGGCGATGGCCTGTTCGACCTGAGCCAGGGCGACCTCTTGCTCAGCGAGCCGGCACAGGCGGCACTGGACATGTCGCTGCACAGCCGCAACCTGTTGCTGGTCGAAAGCAGCATCAGCGAAGACCGGCTGATCCAGCAACGCGCCCGCATCCGCCCGATCGCCAGCCCCGAAGGCGCCTGCTGCGTCGAGCGCCTGCTGGACCCCTACCCTTCTTTGCTGGAACGCCAGTTGGCTCGGATGCACGAGCTGCGCAGCCGCACCTACTGACGCGCTCGCGGGCGAGCGCCCGCTGCCAGCAAGGCGGGCTGACGATTGGCGAAGGCGGCAGCGCATCTCGCCGGCCCCTTCCACCCGCAAAAAGAAAAGCCCGACCAGGATCACCAGTCGGGCTTTTTCAGTCGTACTCCACCACTCAGCGGTGTCAGAAGCGGAAGACTTCCAGGTCGGTTCGGATCGGCTCGGCCGCCGGAATGCGCGGTGCCGGCGGTTCGGCCGACTTGCTCACCTGTGGCTTGGCCGGAGCCGGCTTGGGCGGCGTCTTGGCGACCAGCGCGGGCTCGACCGCCCCGGCCACCATCTCGCTCAGGCGCTGCAGCAGGGCGCTCTGCGCGCGCACCTGATCGGCGGTGGTGCCGAGGTGCTCTTCCTGCAGGCGCACCAGACGGCTGCCCAGATGCTTGCCGGCCTTGTCGCGCAGACGCCACTGCGCCTCGAGTACCGCCGGGTACGCAGGCCCGGAATCGAGGCGGGTGATGGACAGCTCGATCTGTACTTCGGGCGCGAAGCCTTCATCGGCGGGACCGAGCACCAGACTTTGCGTATCCAGGCGCCAGGCCAACTGGCGCAGCATGAGCTGCTCGATATCGGCCTTGAGGCTGCCCGCCCAGCGGGCCTGCTGGTCATCGGCAGCCAGGCTGCCGTCGGCCAGACGCTGCAGCAGCGCATCGCGCTGCAGATAATCGGCGAGGGTAACCGGCGCCAGCAGCACGGCCGCGCCATCGATCCGCTCCGGCACCTCAGTGGTACCGCTGTCCAGGCGATACATGGGTGCCGGCTGCAGACCGACACAGCCGGTCAGGCCGATGCTGGCCAGCAACAACACAGTCGGAACACGCAGCAAGTTCTTCATTACCGTCATAACACCACAGTTCAGGCCACTGGCGACCCTCTCGGCCGCCGTCGCCTCGTGCCCATGTCGCGTCGGACAGCATGTCGTCGACGCGCAACTAGGCACCGGGCAAAACGCCGCAGGCTGGAAAGGCCGCTATCTTCCGTGAATCTGGCCGTCGATTCCAGCGCCAATGCACATTGTCACACTTCTACCAGCAGGCCTTCGACGCGCTGAAAGCCTCGCGGCAGCTTGTTGCCGCGCCTGCCACGTTCGCCCTTGTAGTGCTCGAGATCCTCGGCCTTGAGCGACAGCGTGCGCTTGCCAGCCTGCAGGACCAGGGTGGCGCCAGCCGGCAGCACGGCGAGATCGACCAGATACTCCTCGCGACTGGCCACCCGCTCCCCGGGAATGCCGATGATCTTGTTGCCCTTGCCCTTGCCCAGCTGCGGCAGATCGCGCACCGGGAAGACCAGCAGGCGGCCTTCGGTGGTGACCGCGGCAAGCCAGTCGTCCTCGCGGCTGGCCAATGGTCGTGGTGCGACGACACGAGCGCCGGCCGGCAGGGAGAGCAGCGCCTTGCCAGCCTTGTTCTTGGCCTGAAGATCCTCGCCCTTGACGACAAAACCATAGCCGGCATCCGAGGCGATCACATAGAGCGCCTCATCGTCGGGCAGCAGCACGCATTCGAAGCTGGCGCCTGGCGGCGGAGTCAGCCGGCCGGTGAGCGGCTCGCCCTGGCCACGTGCCGATGGCAACGTGTGGGCTGCCAGCGAGTAGCTGCGGCCGGTGGAGTCGATGAACACTGCATATTGGTTCGAGCGGCCCGCCGCCGCCGCCTTGAAGTTGTCGCCGGCCTTGTAGGAAAGCCCGCCAGCATCGATGTCGTGACCCTTGGCGCAGCGCGACCATCCCTTCTCGGAAATCACCACGGTGACCGGCTCGGACGGCAGCAGCTCGTTCTCCGTCAGGGCTCGGGCCTCGGCGCGCTCGACAATCGGCGAGCGGCGGTCATCGCCATAGGTTTCGGCGTCTTCCAGCAGTTCCTTGCGCACCAGCTTCTTCAGCTTGGCTTCGCTGCCGAGCAGTGCCAGCAGCCGCTCGCGCTCCTTGGCCAGCTCGTCCTGCTCGCCGCGGATCTTCATCTCTTCCAGACGCGCCAGCTGGCGCAGACGGGTGTCGAGGATGTAGTCAGCCTGAAGTTCGGACAATTCGAAACGCGCCATCAGCACCGGCTTGGGCTGATCCTCGGTCCGGATGATGTGGATCACCTCGTCGAGGTTGAGGAACGCCACCAAAAGGCCTTCCAACAGGTGCAGGCGCTTTTCCACCTTGTCCAGGCGGAACTGCAGACGACGGCGCACGGTACCGATGCGGTAGGTCAGCCACTCGCTGAGCAGGGTGCGCAGGTTCTTCACCTGCGGCCGGCCGTCGAGGCCGATGACATTGGTGTTGACCCGGTAGCTGGATTCCAGGTCGGTGGTGGCGAACAGGTGCTGCATCAGCGCCTCGACATCGACCCGGTTGGAGCGCGGGATGATGACGATGCGGCAGGGGTTCTCATGGTCCGACTCGTCACGCAGGTCGGCCACCATCGGCAGCTTCTTGGCCTGCATCTGCCCGGCGATCTGCTCGAGCACCTTGGAACCTGACACCTGGTGCGGCAACGCGGTGACCACGATATCGCCGTCCTCGACCCGGTAGACGGCACGCATGCGCACCGAACCACGGCCGGTTTCGTAGATCTTCAGCAGGTCCGCACGCGGCGTGACGATCTCGGCCTCGGTCGGGAAATCCGGCCCCTGCACATGCTCGCAGAGCTGCTCGACGCTGGCACTCGGCTCGTCGAGCAGACGCACGCAGGCGGCGGCGACTTCACGCAGGTTGTGCGGCGGCACGTCGGTGGCCATGCCCACGGCGATGCCGGTGGTGCCGTTGAGCAGCAGGTTGGGCAGCCGCGCCGGCAGGGTCGCCGGTTCGTCCAGGGTGCCGTCGAAGTTCGGCACCCAGTCCACCGTGCCCTGCCCCAGTTCGGACAGCAGCACCTCGGAATAGCGTGACAGGCGCGCCTCGGTGTAGCGCATGGCGGCGAAGGACTTGGGATCGTCCGGAGCACCCCAGTTGCCCTGACCGTCGACCAGCGTGTAGCGGTAGCTGAACGGCTGTGCCATCAGCACCATGGCCTCGTAGCAGGCGCTGTCGCCGTGCGGGTGGAACTTGCCGAGCACGTCACCGACGGTACGCGCGGACTTCTTGTGCTTGGCGTCGGCGTTCAGGCCGAGTTCGCTCATGGCATAGACGATGCGCCGCTGCACAGGCTTGAGGCCGTCGCCGATATGCGGCAGCGCGCGGTCCATGATCACGTACATGGAATAGTTGAGGTAGGCCTGCTCGGTGAAGTCGGCGAGAGAGCGCCGCTCCACGCCGTCCAGGCTCAGGTCGAGGGATTCGCTCATGGTCGATCCGTTACATGCTGGCGCAGCACCAGGGTGCCGGCGCGCTGGGTGAATTCAAGTTGTTTCAGGGCGCTCATGCCGAGCAGAACCTGTTCGCTGCGAAAGCCGGGGGCGACGATGGCGCGCACGTCGCGCAGCACGATGTCGCCCAGGCTGAGGCTGTTCAACACGGTGCGATAGCCGGTGGTCTGGCCGTTGGCGGTGTGCAACATCACCGGCGCACCGCGGGACAGTCCCAGCCGCTCGGCCAGCTCGGCCGGCACGGCGACGTCCGTGGCGCCGGTGTCGAGCAGAAAGGTGACCGTTTCGCCATTGATCTTGCCGCTGGCGACGAAATGCCCCTGGACGTTGCCAGCCAGCTGCACGTCGATCTGCTCGCCATGCAGCTGGGATACCGGCTGGCGGTTCGGGTTGAGGCGGTCTTCCTCCCAGGCGGCGAAGAAGCGCGTCGCCAGGTACAGCCCGACGCCCCAGGCGAGCACCAGCATCACCCGCCCGGCACGACGCCCGGCCGTCTGACTCACGGCCGCGCCATCCAGCCGCCGCTCGGTGCGGCGAAACGCCAGACGATGGGTCGTTTCTCGCCGTCGCCGCGCGCCTTGCCGTTGTTGTCGACGCCGATCCAGGCCCCTTCGGCGTCGATCCACAGCGCCTCGGCATTACCGAACGGTTCGCGGTAGCGGCGCTCCTCGGTCAGCGCCTCGGCGGCGAACGACCAGCAGCGTTCGACCGTGCCGTTCGCCGGGCTGCGCCGGCAGACCCGATATGCAGAGGGCTCCAGCACGAACAGCTTGTCGTTGAAATAGGCCAGGGCCGAGAAGCTGCGCGGCAGCGGCGTATCGCCGAGCGCCGCGGGGGGCTGCTGATGCCCGCCCTGCGCCATCAGCACACAACCGCCGGTGCACTGCCAGCTGCTCTGCTTGCGGTGCATCACCAGCAGCCCGCGGCGTTCGCGCTCGGCGGCCAGCCACATGCGTTCGGCCTTCGGGTCGACTGCAATGCCCTCGAACAGCGAGTTGAAATGCCAGAGCATGCCACTGGCCCGTGCCTGACGAACCAGGGACTCGGGCAGGCGCAGCCATTCCGCCGTGCCGGCCGGGCTCACCCGCAGCACGGCGGCATGCGCCTCGCTGACGACGTAGCGATTGCCCAGCGCATCGCAGCTCAGCCCCTCGAAATCGAGGTGGCCCCCGCGCACATGGCCACTGAGCCAGGCGCGCATGCGCATGCCCCAGGGCAAACCACTATTGGGCGGCGGGCCGGCTTCGAAGCGCTCCGGTTCGGCCTGCCAGGGCGAGACGCTGGTATCGAGCCGGTACAGCACGTCGTCTTCGCGGTCGGATACCGCCCACAACGCATCTCCGCACCAGGCCATTCCGGACAGATTGCCGCCGCTCATGCCCTGCACGGGATGCTCGCTCAACAGCTTCAGCTCAGGCGCCGGTTCGTTGGCCCAGAGCGGTGCCGAAACCAGGCTCAGCAGCGCCAGCCCACGGCGGATCAAACCAGCACCTCCGCCAGGTTGCCCTTGGACTCGAGCCAGCTCTTGCGGTCGCCGGCGCGCTTCTTGGCCAGCAGCATATCCATGACTTCGCGGGTGCCCTCGAAATCATCCAGGGTCAGCTGCACCAGTCGGCGGGTGTTGGGGTCCATGGTGGTCTCGCGCAGCTGTGGCGGGTTCATTTCGCCGAGACCCTTGAAGCGCGTCACCTGCGGCTTGCCGCGGCGCTTCTCGGCCACCAGCCGCTCGAGGATGCCGTCACGCTCGGCCTCGTCCAGCGCATAGAAGATGTCCTTGCCCAGGTCGATGCGGTACAGCGGCGGCATGGCTACGTAGACATGACCGGCCTCCACCAGCGGGCGGAAATGCTGGACGAACAGGGCGCACAGCAGGGTGGCGATATGCAGGCCGTCGGAGTCGGCGTCGGCGAGGATGCAGATCTTGCCGTAGCGCAGCTGGGCCAGATCGGTGGCGCCCGGATCGACGCCGATGGCCACGGCGATGTCATGTACTTCCTGGCTGGCGAGCACCTCGCCGCCGTCGACCTCCCAGGTGTTCAGGATCTTGCCACGCAGCGGCATGATCGCCTGAAACTCCTTGTCCCGCGCCTGCTTGGCGGAGCCGCCGGCCGAGTCGCCTTCGACCAGGAACAGCTCGGCGCGCATCGGGTCCTGCCCGGCGCAGTCGGCCAGCTTGCCCGGCAGCGCCGGCCCTTGAGTGATCTTCTTGCGCTCGACCTTCTTGCCGGCCTTGAGTCGACGCCCGGCATTGCTGATTGCCAGCTCTGCCAGTTGCATGCCCAGCTCCGGGTGGGCATTGAGCCAGAGGCTGAAGGCATCCTTGACCACGCCCGAGACGAACGCCGCCGCCTCGCGTGACGACAGGCGCTCCTTGGTCTGCCCCGAGAACTGCGGCTCCTGCATCTTCATCGAGAGGACGAAAGCGATGCGCTCCCAGATGTCTTCCGGGGCCAGCTTGAGCCCGCGCGGCAGGAGGTTGCGGAACTCGCAGAACTCGCGCATGGCGTCCAGCAGGCCCTGGCGCAAGCCATTGACATGGGTGCCGCCCTGAGCCGTGGGAATCAGGTTGACGTAGCTTTCCTGAACGCTCTCGCCGCCCTCCGGCAACCAGAGCAACGCCCAGTCCACCGCCTCGGTATTGCCCGCCAGGGCGCCGACGAAAGGCTCGTCGGGCAGGCGCTGATACTCACTGACCGAGTCCACCAGGTAGGAGCGCAGGCCGTCCTCGTAGTGCCACTCGACCTTCTCGCCGGTGCTCTTGTCCTCGAAGCTGACGCTCAGCCCCGGGCAGAGCACGGCCTTGGCCTTGAGCACGTGCTTGAGCCGGCTGATGGAAAACTTCGGCGAGTCGAAATACTTGGGATCGGCCCAGAAGCGCACGCTGGTGCCGGTGTTGCGCTTGCCGACGCTGCCGATCACTTCCAGATCACTGGCCTTGAAGCCGTCGGCGAAGCTCATGCGGTACTCGCTGCCATCGCGCTTGACGGTCACCTCGACACGGGTCGACAGCGCGTTGACCACGGAGATGCCGACCCCGTGCAGACCACCGGAAAACTGGTAGTTCTTGTTGGAAAACTTGCCGCCCGCGTGCAGCTTGGTGAGGATCAGCTCGACGCCCGGCACCCCTTCCTCGGGGTGAATGTCCACCGGCATGCCGCGGCCGTCGTCGATCACTTCCAGCGAGTTGTCTTGGTGCAGGATCACCTGGACCGAGCGGGCATGCCCGGCGAGGGCTTCGTCGACACTGTTGTCGATGACTTCCTGGGCCAGGTGATTGGGCCGCGAGGTGTCGGTGTACATGCCCGGGCGCTTGCGCACCGGATCGAGGCCGGAAAGAACCTCGATGGCTTCTGCGGTATAAGACATCTGTCGGGTACGGTCCTTATGTTCTGAACAATCAGCCCGCTACGGGCTGCAAAAAACCAGCGCACCGGCCGGGCTCCACCGCTGCAGTTCTCCTGGCGAACCCGTTCGGGTCGCCTGGGCCCGCACCTCCATCCCGGCTCAGAGTTCTCCCAGCCAGGCCTGCGGCTCGAAGCCGGCGAACGCCAGCAGCGCCGGCAGGCGCTCGGCGAAGCCCTGGAAGCCGTGGTCGCCGCCGGCCTGGATGCGCAGTGCGCAGCCCCGGTAGAACTGCGCCGCGTCACGGTAATCGAGCGTTTCGTCGCCGGTCTGCAGCCACACCTGATAGCGTTCGGCATCTTCGGGTGGCGCCGTTTCCAGCTCCGCCAGCGCGGTCACGTGATCCTCGGTAAGCTCCCAGACCTCGCCGCTGTACAGGTTGGTCTGTGGTCCGAGATAGCCGTCGAAACGGCGGTGCGGCATCACCGCCGGATTGATCAGCAGGGCCTTCAGGCCATGGCGCTCGGCAAGGTGCGTCGCATAGTAGCCGCCAAGCGAGCTGCCGACCAGCAACGGTCGCCCAAGCTCGGCCAGACAGGTCTCGAGTTGCCCAATGGCCTGACGCGGGTGGTGATGCAGGGCGGGAACCCGCAGACGCTCGGCCTGGCCGAGTCGCTCCAGCGCCGACGACAGCTGGCTCGCCTTCTGCGAGAGCGGGGAGCTGTTGAGCCCGTGGATATAGAGGATCGAAGGCGGATAACTGGACATGGATACAGTTCTTGAAAAAACCGCAAGGCTACTAGGCCCATGCTGCGCTCTGCAAGCGACCCGCCCAGGCGTCACGCCTCGCTCGCGCCACAGGTGTCGGCAGTCGCCAACCGCGATCAGTAGCCTTTCACGCTGTAGTCGATCTCGAAGTCGATACCGCTGACGCGCGACACATCGGTCTCCAGTCGCCCATCGGCGTACAGGCGCAACCAGCGATAACCGGGTGCCGCGCTATCGACCTGGAAGTCCTCGCTCTGCGGCGTAAACTGCACGCCCGTCGACGGCGTGGCCAGCAGCCGAACCCCATTGCGCGACTGATCGAACGCCTGATGGATGTGGCCCCAGAGCAGCGCACGCACGTTGTCGTGGCGGTCCAGCACCTCGAACAGCGCCTCGGGGTTGCGCAGACCGATGCGATCCATCCAGCGGCTGCCGATGGACACTGGATGGTGGTGCAGGCAGACCAGATGGTGATGATCCGGCGCCTCGCTCAGCGCCCGCTCAAGCAAGTCGAGCTGGTCGCCGCGCAGCATGCCGAATACCGAACCTGCAACCAGGGTATCGAGCATCACCACACGCCAGCCGCCGATTTCCAGCACCGGCTCCATCAGCGCACTACCACGGGCAGCCTCACGCATGGCACCGAGTTCGTCATGATTGCCGGGGCACCAGCGCGCGGGGGCCTCGATACGCTCCGTCAGCTGACGGAAACGCTGATAGGACGCCACCGAGCCGTCCTGCGAAAGGTCACCGGTGGCCAGGATCAGGTCGATGCGCGGCTGCTCGGCAACGGCCAGCTCGACGACGCGCGCCAGGCTATCGCCGGTGCTCAGGCCCAGCAGCTTGCCGTCCGCTTCGGCAAACAGATGGCTGTCGGTAAGCTGCACCAGCAGAACCGAATCTTCAACAGCAGTCACGGGCGCACCAGGCAAGGCCCTTCTCCTTGAGCTAAATCGCAACGGAATTATGGTAGGAGCCCGACGGGGGGGTAAACCTTGGGAAGTGGGCATGGGTCACAGAACCACATCGCGCACCTGAAGCAGGTCACGCAAGCCCAGCCCAGAAAAGCGCAGAGTGAACGGCGTTAGAGCACCGGTTCGAGCTCGTGGCCGCAGGCCAGGCAGTGTCCCAACCACTCACCGAGAAAGAGATTGAGCTGGTTCTTCTCATCAGGCTGGTGCATCTGCGCGTTGGGGTAGTGGTAGATGCCACGAAAGCGCCGCGCGTTTTCGGCACGAACCACTTCGGCCATGCGCGCGTCGTGATAGACGCGCACTTCCATCTTCGGCACCGGCAACCAGCTCAGACAATGCTCCTGACTCACCCGCACGGTGGTGGTATAGGGGCAGCTCTCCAGTACCTCGAGCACCAGCACGCCGAGCAGCAGGTCACCCTGGCTGATCGCGATGCGCCGCGCCTCGCAACCGCTACGCATGCCCGGCAACAGACGCATCAGCCGCAGGTAGTTGGCTTCGCAGGCCGCCTGCAGTTCGAGCAGATCGACTCGGTATCGCTCGCGCGTCTTCCTCATACCCACTCCCCCCGCACCTGCTCGCGATTCAAGGCCAGCCACTGCAGTGCAATGATGCTGGCCGCATTGTCGATTCGACCGTCGGAAACAGCGCCCAGTGCCTCTTCCAGCGACCAGACATGCACCCGGATGTCCTCGCCCTCTTCGGCCAGCCCGAACACACCGTCGGCCCCTTCGCTGTCGCAGCGGCCTATATAGAGGTGTACGCGCTCGTCGCTGCCCCCCGGCGAAGGGAAATAGCGTGTGACCGGCCACAAATCGGCCAGCTCCAGGCCGGCCTCTTCCACCGCTTCGCGACGGGCGACTTCCTCCGGTGACTCGTCCTTGTCGATCAGCCCGGCGACCAGTTCGATCAGCCAGGGGTTGTCGACCTTGCCCAGCGCCCCGACGCGAAACTGCTCAATCAGCACCACGCGATCGCGCTGCGGATCGTAGGGCAGCACGCATACGGCATCGTGGCGCACGAACAGTTCGCGGCTCAGCTCGTCCCCCATGGCACCACTGAACTGACGGTGGCGCAGGTGAACGCGCTCCAGCCGATAGAAACCGCTGAAGCATTGCTCTCGACGAAGGATCTGGACATCATCCGGACCGGGTTTGAAGGTCTCGCTCATGGGCACACTCAATATCGGTTTGATCCGCGCCTGGGCCGGCGGCGAATGACTGCAACCGTCACATCGTGAGCGGCTTCGCGATCATCCTAGCGCGCCATCGTCTCTGGCGCAGCCCTTTGCAGACCACCGTAACCGAAGCATACGCATCTGCCGCGTGCGCACGAACTTCACGAGCGAGCAACGATCGAAAGCGCACTGCCATGCCTGGACCAACCATGTATCCAACCGCACCCATCCGCAATCTCCTCATTATGGGCAGCCTTCTCGTGCTGCTGAACGGCTGTCAGCACTTTGTCTCGGAACCTCCTGTGAAGGTCGACCAGACGGTCACCGAGCATCGTCCTCAGGGCTGTGAGGGCGACAGCTGCCCACTGGTGAACGTCGATACTCTGACCTTTGCCGGCGAACCTGAACTCAACCGCCTGATCGACGCACGGCTGCGGCGGATGACCATCAACGGCCCGGATGACCGCCTGCCCGCGTCGCTACAGGATTACCAGCAGCGCTTTCTGAGCACCGCCAAGCCGGGCTGGAGCAGCTACCTGCAGGCCAAGCTGCGCGAGCAGCACGGCGACATCCTGGTGGTCGAGTTTTCCAGCTACCTGTATGTCGGCGGGGCCCACGGCATGCCCGGGCGTGGCTTCATCAACTACGATCGCGAGCTGAACCGCGAGCTGCGCCTGGAGGACCTGCTGATTCCGGGACAGGAAGGTAACTTCTGGCGTGTCGCACGCCAGGCGCACCAGCGTTGGCTGGTGGAGAACGAACACGATCAGGACGCCGAGTTCGTCGAATTCTGGCCCTTCCAGCAGACCCCGCATATCGCGATACTGAAAGATCAGGTGCTGCTCAAGTACGACGTCTACAGCATCGCGCCCTACTCCAGCGGCCACCCGGAGCTGTTCATTCCCCACGAACAGCTCAAGGGCATTCTGAAAGCCGAATATCTCTGAGGATACGAAGCGGGCCGGCATCTGCCGGCCCGCTTTGGCTCAGGCGGTCGATCACACCTCGCCGGTCACACCTCGCCGGTCACACCTCGCCGGTCACACCTCGCCGGTCACACCTGCTTGTAGATCACCGAACCCTCGTCCTTGAAGCGCGAGGACTGCTCGGCGAAACCCGCCTCGATGGCCTTCTGCTCGTCGGTCAGGCCGTGCTCGGCAGCGTACTCGCGCACTTCCTGGGTAATCTTCATCGAGCAGAACTTCGGCCCGCACATGGAGCAGAAGTGCGCCACCTTCGCCGACTCCTTCGGCAGCGTCTCGTCGTGGAAGGCACGCGCGGTGTCCGGGTCGAGGCCGAGGTTGAACTGATCCTCCCAGCGGAACTCGAAGCGCGCCTTGGACAGCGCGTTGTCGCGGATCTGCGCGCCCGGATGACCCTTGGCAAGATCAGCAGCGTGCGCGGCGATCTTGTAGGTGATGATGCCGGTCTTCACGTCATCCTTGTTCGGCAGACCGAGGTGCTCCTTCGGCGTGACGTAGCAGAGCATGGCGCAACCGAACCAGCCGATCATCGCCGCCCCGATGCCGCTGGTGATGTGGTCGTAGCCCGGGGCAATGTCGGTGGTCAGCGGGCCGAGGGTGTAGAACGGCGCCTCGTCGCAGCATTCGAGCTGCTTGTCCATGTTCTCCTTGATCATGTGCATAGGCACATGGCCCGGGCCTTCGATCATGCACTGCACGTCGTGCTTCCAGGCGATCTTGGTCAGTTCGCCGAGGGTTTCCAGTTCGCCGAACTGCGCGGCATCGTTGGCATCGGCGATCGAGCCCGGACGCAGGCCGTCGCCCAGCGAGAAGCTGACGTCGTAGGCCTTCATGATTTCGCAGATTTCCTCGAAGTGGGTGTAGAGGAAATTCTCCTGGTGATGCGCCAGGCACCACTTGGCCATGATCGAGCCGCCGCGGCTGACGATGCCGGTCACGCGCTTGGCAGTCAGCGGCACATAGCGCAGCAAGACGCCGGCATGGATGGTGAAGTAGTCCACGCCCTGCTCGGCCTGTTCGATCAGGGTGTCGCGGAACAGCTCCCAGGTCAGGTCTTCGGCAACGCCGTTGACCTTTTCCAGCGCCTGGTAGATCGGCACGGTGCCGATCGGCACCGGCGAGTTGCGGATGATCCACTCGCGCGTCTCGTGGATGTGCTTGCCGGTGGACAGGTCCATCACGGTGTCCGAACCCCAGCGGATGCCCCAGGTCAGCTTGGCCACTTCTTCCTCGATGGAGGAGCCCAGCGCCGAGTTACCGATGTTGCCGTTGATCTTCACCAGGAAGTTGCGGCCGATGATCATCGGCTCCAGCTCGGTGTGGTTGATGTTCGCCGGGATGATGGCGCGGCCGCGCGCGACCTCCGAGCGGACGAATTCGGGAGTGATTTCCTTGGGAATGGCCGCGCCGAAGCTCTGCCCGGGATGCTGCTCGACCAGCAGGCCGGCTTCACGCGCCTCGGCGAGCTTCATGTTCTCGCGGATGGCGACGTACTCCATCTCCGGCGTGATGATGCCCTTCTTTGCATAGTGCATCTGGCTGACGTTGTGCCCGGCCTTGGCCCGGCGCGGGTTGCGCACATGGGCGAAGCGCATGGCGGAAAGTTCGGCATCGTTGAGGCGACGCTGGCCGAATTCGGAGGTCAGCCCAGGCAGCTTCTCGGTGTCGCCGCGGTCCTCGATCCAGGCACTGCGCACGTCGGCCAGGCCCTTGCGCACGTCGATGGTGACGTTCGGGTCGGTGTAGGGGCCGGAAGTGTCGTAGACGGTAACCGGGGCGTTGATCTCGCCACCGAAGTCGGTGGGCGTCACGTCCAGGCTGATCTCGCGCATGGGTACGCGGATGTCGGGGCGCGAGCCCTGTACATAGATCTTTTGCGAACGCGGGAAGGGTTGAATGGACTGCTGGTCGACCTGGGCGGACTCACTCAGATTCTTGTTGCTTTGCACGCTCATCGGCTTCTCCTGGGAAATGTCGGAGCGAACCTGAGCAACACGGCGGATCAAGGGCGTCGGGCACCGCAACTGCGGTGGAGAGACTCGTCACGTTCGAGACGAGGACATCTTGTTCCCTACGCAGGCCTTAACCTGATCAGGTTCAACGGGATCCGGAACTTTCCGATCTCAGCCTTCGCTTCAAGGCACCCCGACAAGAACGCCGTCGAGTCTAATCAAGACCTTGGGCGAACGCCATGGCAATGGCGAAACTAGTCGACCGTTCGGTCATTTGCCCGGACCGCCATCGCCGCCTCACACCGCGGCGCACGCGCGCCTTGACCCCCTGACAGCTGCCGCTTAGCCTTGCCCATCAGCTCTATTCAGGATGGACCCAACATGCTGCGCAGACTCCGCCTGGCTCTCGCCGTGGCCACCCTCACTGCCGGAGGAGCCTGGGCGCAAGAGACCGTCCCCCTCGCCAGCAAGACCGATCTGGTCAGCGTCTACCAGCAAGCCGTCAACAACAACGCCGACCTGGCGGCAGCCCGGGCGCAGTTCCGCGCACGCCAGGAAGTGGTGCCACAGGCACGCGCCGGCCTGCTGCCCAACCTCAGCGCCGGCGCCGAGCTGAGCGACACCGAAACGGACGTCGACACCAGCATGGGCTCCACGTCGCTATCACGCAGTGGCACCGCCTATCAGGCGACGCTGAGCCAGCCGATCTTCCGTGCCGACCGCTGGTTCCAGCTCAAGGCTGCGGAAGCCGTGAGCGAGCAGGCCGCAATCGAATACTCCATCGCCGAGCAGGACCTGATCCTGCAGAGCGCCCAGGCCTACTTCGCCGTGTTGCGCGCGCAGGACAACCTGGCCGCGGTGAAGGCCGAGGAAGCCGCGTTCAAGCGCCAGCTCGACCAGGCCAACGAACGCTTCGAGGTGGGCCTTTCCGACAAGACCGATGTGCTCGAAGCCCAGGCCGGCTTCGATACCGCGCGCGCCAATCGCTCCATCGGCCAACGCCAGGTCGAGGACGCCTTTCAGGCGTTGTTCACCCTGACCAACCGCGAGTACGTGGCGCTGGAAGGGATCCGCCATACCCTGCCGGTGCTGGCGCCGGTGCCAAACGAGGCCAAGGCGTGGGTGGATACGGCGACGCGGCAGAACCTCAACCTGCTGGCGGTCAATTACGCCGTGACCGCCGCCGAGGAAACCCTGCGCCAGCGCCGCTCCGGCCATGCGCCAACACTCGACGCCGTGGCCTCGTACCGCAAGGGCGACAACGACGCGCTCGGCTTCAGCAACACCCAGAGCATCCCGGGCTTCGACATGCCGCGCTACACCGGCGACGTCGAGCAGCGCAGCATCGGCCTGCAGCTGAACATCCCGCTCTACAGCGGCGGGCTGACCACCTCGCAGAGCCGCGAGGCCTATTACCAGCTCAGCCAGAGCGAGCAACAGCGCGAAAGCCTGCGCCGCCAGGTGGTGGAAGCCACACGCAACCTGCACCGCGCGGTGAACACCGATATCGAACAGGTCCAGGCCCGCCGGCAGTCGATCATCTCCAACCAGAGTGCGCTGGAAGCCACGGAGATCGGCTATCAGGTCGGCACCCGCAACATCGTCGATGTGCTCGACACCCAGCGGCGCCTGTATGCCGCGGTCCGCGACTACAACAACGCCCGCTACGACTACATTCTCGACAACCTGCGCCTGAAGCAGGCGGCCGGCACGCTGAATCCGGACGACCTGCAGCAGCTGGCGGCCTACCTGAAACCCGATTACAACCCGGACACCGACTTCCTGCCGCCGGATCTGCCGCAGACCATCGGTCAGCCGGTACGGGTGGATTATTGAGCCAGGGGGCTCGCTTGAACCTTGACTTGGTGGGCTAAAGCCCACCAGGCGCTCGCCCCCCAGACGGCGCAATGACGCCGACAGCTGATCCGGCCTCCTCGCGGACCAGACACACCGGCTAGCCGAGCAGCCTCGCCAGTCCAGTCAGCAGACGCTGCAAGGCCCCCTGATTGGCCTTGAGCACGCCCAGCCCGGCGTCACGCATCCGCTGCGCGGCAGCCGGATCACGCCAGAGCTCACCGACAGCATCCGCCAGCTGATCGGCATCCTGCACTTCGCGCAGGGCGCCGGCATCGCGCAATTGCGCGGAGATTTCGAGAAAGTTGAACAGATGCGGGCCACTGAGCACCGGCTTGCCCAACGCCGCAGGCTCCAGCAGGTTGTGTCCGCCATTGGGCACCAGGCTGCCGCCGACGAAGGCCACGTCGGCCACGGCATAGAGAAACAGCAGCTCGCCCATGGTGTCGCCGACCAGCACCTGCGTGCCGGCGCCAACCGTCTCGCCCGTCGAGCGGCGCACCGCGGCAAAGCCTTCCTTGCACGCCAGTTCAAACACCGAGATGAAGCGTTCCGGATGCCGTGGTACCAGGAGCAGCAGGGCCTGCGGAAACCGCTCCAGCAAGCGTCGGTGCGCGGCCAGGATGATTTCGTCCTCGCCGGCATGGGTGCTGGCGGCGATCCACAGCGGCCGATCCTGCGCCGCCCATTGATCGCGCAAATCGGTCGCCCGCGCCAGCAGTGCCGGGTCGATGGTCAGGTCGAACTTGATCGAGCCAGTCACTTCGACGCATTCGTGGCGTGCGCCGAGCTGGCGAAAACGCTCGGCTTCAGTCTCTGTCTGCACAGCAATCAGGCTCAGCTCGGTCAGCATTGGCGCGGTCAGCCGGGCGAAGCGCGCGTAGCCGCGGGCCGAACGTTCGGACAGCCGCGCGTTGGCCAGCGCCACGGGTATGCCGCGCCGGGCGCACTGATGGATATGGTTGGGCCAGAGCTCGGTCTCCATCACCACCGCCAGCTTCGGCTGCAGGCAATTCAGAAAACGCGCCGCGGTCCAGGGCAGGTCATAGGGCAGGTAGCAATGCTGAACGCTGTCTCCGAACAGCGCCTGGATGCGCTCGGAGCCGGTCGGGGTCATGCAGGTGACGGTGATCGGCAGGTGTGGGTAGCGCGCCATCAACTCACGGACCATCGGCGCCGCGGCGATGCTTTCGCCCACCGAGACCGCATGCACCCAGATGCCACCCGGACGCAACCGCGGCAAACCGAAGGCGAAACGCTCGCCGATACGACGGGAGTAGGCCGGGGCGCGCCAGGCGCGCCACAGCAGGCGCAGGAACACCAGCGGCAGGCCGAGGTGAAACAACAGGGTATAGAGGGTGCGATTCATGGGCGCGGAGCTTAGCAAGCTGCCTGCTCGCGAGCCATAACCGCCCTGCCGGCGAACTTGTTGGCGAGGTCGGAACCGAACGAAGTTGCCCGCCCATAATCAGGATCTCGCCATGTCCGGCTATGTTTACCTGGCCATCGCCATCTGCGCCGAGGTGGTCGCCACCACCTCGTTGAAGGCACTGGCCGGCTTCAATCGTCCGCTGCCACTGCTGCTGGTGGTGACGGGCTACAGCCTGTCGTTCTGGATGCTCGCGCTGGTGGTACGGACCATCCCGGTAGGCATCGCCTATGCCATCTGGGCCGGGCTCGGCATCGTGCTGGTCAGCGCCGCCGCGGCGGTGCTCTATCGTCAGTACCTGGACCTGCCGGCGGTACTGGGCATGGGGCTGATCATCGCCGGTGTTGTGGTCATCCAGTTGTTCTCCCGCAGTGCAGGCCACTAAGCTGCCGGCGGACTGCAGTTATACTGCGCGACCGTTTACACAATGAGGTCTGCACATGCCCGAATCCCTCAGCACCGACGTCCTGATCGTTGGCGGCGGCGTCGCCGGCCTTTGGCTGAACGCGCGCCTGCGCCGACTGGGTTTTGCCACCCTGCTGGTCGACAAGGGAGCACTGGGCGGCGGGCAGAGCGTGAAGTCCCAGGGCATCATCCATGGCGGCACCAAGTACGCGCTGAGCGGTGCGCTCACCGGTGCCTCCGAGGCGATTGCGGACATGCCGCGGCGCTGGCGCGAAGCGCTCGAAGGCAAGGGCGAGCTGGACCTCAGCGGCGTGCGTCTGTTGTCCGATGCACACTATCTGTGGTCGCCAGGCACCCTGGCCGGCAACCTCACCAGCTTCTTCGCCAGCAAGGCGGTGCGCTCGCGGGTCGGCCAGGTCAAGGGCGATGAGCTGCCGCCTGCGCTGCAGCATCCACGGTTCAAGGGCAAGGTCTATCGGCTCAGCGAGCTGGTGCTGGACGTGCCCAGCCTGATCGCCCGGCTGGCCGAGCTGGCTGGCGACAGCCTGCTGGCCTGCGAGCGGATCGAACCGCTGCTCGACGACAACGAGCTGGTCGGGTTGCGCGTCGATGGTCGCGAGATCCGCGCCCAGCGCATCGTGTTCAGCGCCGGTGGCGGGACTGCCGAGCTGCTCGCGTCGCTCGGCCTGCAACAACCGGCCATGCAGCGCCGTCCGCTGCACATGGTCATCGTCAAGGCGCCCACGCTCAAGCCGCTCTATGCCCATTGCCTGGGCGGCGGCACCAAACCGCGGATCACGGTCACCAGCCATCCGACAGCGGACGGCGAGTGGCTCTGGTATCTCGGCGGCGACCTGGCCGAAGCCGATGGCGTGGCGCGCGACGAAGCCACTCAGATCGCCGCGGCGAAAAAGGAACTGGCCGAACTGGTGCCCTGGATCGACCTGTCCTCCGCGCAATGGGCCACGCTGCGTATCGACCGCGCCGAGCCTGCACAATCGGCACTCGCCCGTCCGGACAACGCCTTCCTTGCCGAGCAGGGCCGACTGCTGGTCGGGTGGCCGACCAAGCTGGCGCTGTCCCCCGACTTCTCCGACCGCGTCGAAGCCGCCCTCGCCCGTGACGGCATTCGTCCGGCCAACCATCCCGCACTACCTCAACTGCCACGTCCGCCGCTGACCGGGCCGTTCTGGGAAGGGCTGCTGCCATGAACGCGACGCTGCATGACCTGCACCGCTCGCTGGGCAGCACCGGCCTGCGCATTTCGCCGTTGGGTCTGGGCACGGTCAAGCTGGGTCGCGATCAAGGGGTGAAATATCCCAATGGTTTTTCCATCCCAGACGACGCCCAGGCTCGCCAACTGCTTACGCTGGCCCGCGAACTGGGTATCAACCTGATCGACACCGCGCCGGCCTACGGCGTCAGCGAGGAACGGCTCGGCCCGTTGCTGGCAGGCCAGCGCGAGGATTGGGTGATCGTCAGCAAGGTTGGCGAGGAGTTCGAGAACGGCCAGTCGCGTTTCGACTTTTCTGCCACCCACACGCGCTTCTCGGTGGAGCGCAGCCTCAAGCGTCTGCGTACCGACCGCATCGAGCTGGTGCTGGTGCATTCGGACGGCAACGACCTCGATATCCTGCAGCACACCGAGGTCTACCAGACCCTGGCCGAACTCAAGCGCGAGGGCAAGATCCTCGCCTTCGGCCTGTCCGGCAAGACGGTCGATGGTGGGCTGCTTGCGCTGCAGCAGGGCGACTGCGCGATGGTGACCTACAACCTCAACGAGCAGGCCGAACGACCGGTCCTCGACTACGCTGCTGCACACGGCAAGGGCATCCTGATCAAGAAAGCCCTCGCCAGCGGTCACGCCTGCCTCAAGCCAGGCGACGACCCGGTCCGCCGCAGTTTCGAGCTGCTGTTCGGTCACCCAGGTGTCAGCGGCGCGATCATCGGCACTATCAATCCGCAGCATTTGACGTCTAACGTAGCCACTGCTGCCGCCGTCCTGACGGGCGACTGACCTCGGAGGCGCAGCGTTCCGTTCGCCGTAAGGAGAGCCCGGATGCCTCGCGTTCTGGTACGCAAGAGCCCTGCCGCATTCAAGACCCTGCCGCTCTACGTCGAGGCCGGCCACGACAGCCTGAGCTACCAGAGCCTGGGCCGACCGCTGAATTTCGCCGAGGTCATCGAGCGCCGGCGCCCGGTGGAGGTGGCCGATCCGGGCCGCTTCGCCATCGAGCTGGCCAATCTGGGCGTCTCGGTCCGCCTGACCCTCTGCTGGCAGGGCCGGGAATACTGGGTGCTGGTCCGCCAGCAGCGCCTGGACCGCGGCGACGTGGTGCTCAAGCTGATTTCCGGGTACATCCCGGCACACGAGCTGAACCTGCCATTGCTCACCGCCATCCAGGAAATCGCCGAAGAATGCCTGCTGGAGACGCCCGAGGGCTGGATGGCCGGGCGCTTCGGCGACACCTGGTTGCCCACGCCCTATCAGGCGAGCCTGCACTACCGCGAGGCGGTGCATTTCAAGCTCGCCTCGCAATCTGGCGCTACACGGCCGGTACAGTGCGGCAACATGGTGCTCATGGAACGGCCGCGCGCCTATGTGCACCTGCCGACGGCATCGTTGCAGCTGGTCTACGACATGCGCATGGAACTGCCGAAGGAGGTTCGCCAGCTCAGCCTGTACCATGTCGACGAGCGCCTGGAGGCGGACAAGCTGGTGGCGCGCCTGAACCGTAACAGGCCCGACCTCTACCTTGTTCCGCTGCACCAGGGACAACCGCAGGAGCAGCTGCTGCAGTTGCGTGATGGCCGGTTCAGCCCCGTCAATACGCGGGGGCTGTGGCTGTCGGAGAGCTTTGCGCCGCAGGAGGGCTGGGTGGTGCGCGACGAGCGGGTACGCTGGAAGGACTGGTGGGCAGCACGGCCAGCCGCCGTGGCGCGCTGAGTAGCCCGATCGCGCGGCACCTGACTGCCGTGGTTCAGCGGGCGCGGATCTTCTCGACGATGGCGGTCGTCGAGCTGTTTTCCACCAGCCCCAGCACCTTCACCACACCGCCGTAGGCCTTGACCAGATCGGCACCGACGACCTGATCGACGCCATAGTCGCCGCCCTTGACCAGCACATCGGGTCGCACCTGGGCCAGCAGGTTTTCCGGCGTGTCCTCGGAAAAGCACACCACCCAATCCACCGCTTCCAGACCGGCCAGCACCGCCATGCGTCGATCCACCGAGTTGATCGGCCGGCCCGGGCCTTTGAGGCGGCTCACCGAGCCGTCATCGTTCACCGCCACCACTAGCCGGTCGCCCTGGGCCCGGGCCTGCTCGAGGTAGGTCACATGGCCGGCGTGCAGGATGTCGAAACAGCCATTGGTGAAGACGATCTTCTCGCCCTCGGCACGGGCATCCTCGACCGCGGTGAGCAGCTGCTCGACGGTCATGACGCCCCGCTCGGAGCCTTCCTCGCGTTGCACCGCGCGGCGCAGCTCCGGCGCGCTGATGCAGGCGGTGCCCAGTTTGCCGACCACGATACCGGCGGCCAGGTTGGCCAGTGCCACGGCCTGTGGCAGTTCCTCGCCAGCCGCAATCGCAGCGGCCAGGGTTGAAATGACGGTATCGCCGGCACCGGTGACATCGAACACTTCGCGGGCACGGGCCGGCAGGTGCAGCGGCGCGTGATCGGGACGCAGCAGGGTCATGCCGTGCTCGCCACGAGTGACCAGCAACGCATCCAGCGCGAGCCGGCTCATCAGCTCGGCACCCTTGCTGACCAACTCGGCCTCGTCGGCACAATGCCCGACGATCGCCTCGAACTCGCCCAGGTTAGGCGTGATCAGCGTAGCGCCTCGATAGATGTCGAAATCCTTGCCCTTGGGGTCGGCCAGCACCGGAATGCCACGGTGCCGCGCCGCCTGGATCAGTGCCTGATGGTTCTTCAGCGCGCCCTTGCCGTAGTCCGACAACACCAGCACCTTGACCCCGGCCAGCAGCCCTTCCACCTCGGCCAGCAACGCGGCCGGATCGGTGTTGAACGGCTCCTCGAAATCCATGCGCAGCAGTTGCTGATGGCGACTCATCACCCGCAGCTTGACGATGGTGGGCTGGTCATCGATGCACTGGAAATGCGCCTGCACACCGGCAGCCGCGAGGCTGTCAGCCAGGCTCTGACGCGCCTCGTCCTCGCCGGTCACACCCACCAGCGCCGCGGCAGACCCCAACGCTGCGATGTTCAGCGCGACGTTGGCCGCACCGCCTGGGCGATCTTCGATCTGCTCGACCTTCACCACCGGCACCGGTGCCTCGGGCGAGATCCGCGACGTGCCGCCATGCCAGTAACGATCGAGCATGACGTCACCGACCACCAGAACGGCGGCTTGGTCGAAACGGGGCATGGACAGCTTCATTGGGGCTCCGATGACTGACAGAAAACGGCGGCGATCATAACATGCGGGCCGCGCTGGTCCGGCCAGCCTGTCAACGCTGCTAGAGCTTGCGCACCCAGAATAGCTCGTGCCTGCGAACGGCCTTGCGGAAAAACTCGTCGTCGCCGGTGGACGGCCAGCGGCGACCGGCGAGCAACCGCTGGATATGCCGACGAAGCCGTTTTTTCAAGGGTAGCGGCACCTGCAAATCGTGCTGCATCGCCAGCGCCATGGCCTTGTTCAGCCGAGCCTCGGAATCCAGCGTCGGGCTCCATGGGTGATCGGCCGGCAGCGGCTCGATGGCGGGTGGCAGAGCGACCCCATTCTCCGCCGGCCCCATCGGCCACCGATCATTGTCGTGCAGGTGATTGGCATAAAGCAGCAGCGTCTCCGGTTTCCACTCGCCCTCCTCGATCGCCTGCCGTACAGCCTGAGTGGCGGCAACATGGTCGGCATGAGGGTCGAGCTCCGGGTGGGGTGTCACCACTACTTCAGGGCGGAAGTGCATCAGCAGCGCACGCAGATCGGCTTGCAGATTTACCCATGTGGGTTGGCCATTCGCATCCCCAGGTAAAGGCACGTGGTTGCGATTGCGCACACTACGGATGTCTGACTCTTCCGACTCTCGCGAGCCGTAGGCTCGTTCCGGGTCTGCAGCCATAAGCGGTAACTGAAGGCAGTAATAGCCCAACTGTATGCACGATTGCTGTGCGACACCTCCCCAGAGCGGTACCGCCAGGCTACCCCAAGAGCGCAGTCGTCCCTTCAGCCTTGCTGCGGCAGCGCTATCCAGACCGAGTCGACGATAGTTGTCCGCCTCGATTTCTCCCTGAGTCAACGTAACGATGGCGACTTTACGGGCCCGGCTATACACGCCGAAGGCGGCTAGCTCAGCATCGTCCGCATGGGGCGCGATAATCAGAATTCGCCGTTGCGTATAGTCAGGATTGCGCATCACGTGCAGCACAACCTCTGCATCTAGCCGGCAATAGCGGCAATCCAGGCGAAGCGTCCCGGCACGCAGTGCATCTAGCTGTCCCGACAGATTCACGTAACGGCGGCCATGCACGCCCCGCTCGAAATCCTGGCGATCATTGTCGACATATACGCGCGGGTCACGTAACCGGCCGAGGCAAGTGGCACGCAGCATCAGTTCGAGAATCAAGGTATCTGCATCAGGCAGCTCACCCGAGAGCTGCAGACAACCATTCTCGATACGTCCGATTAGCCGCTGAGCATCGTCGGGGAAGTCGTAACGGTAGTCTTCATCGGGATAGTAAAACAGGTGATCGGCGAACCAGGCCTCATGGGCAACCCATCCCAACACCAGCAAAATGGGTATCCACCAGAAGCTGAACACTATCCCTACAACGAGGAGGAGAGCGAACGCCGTGATCATTACAATGCGCTTGCTACGACGATGCTGACGGAGCAGTTGCTGCTTGCGTGTACTCATCCTTATACCCGATAGACCGGAACTCGGTTGCACCAGCGATCCTTGTACTCGCGATCCGCCCGGCCAAAGGAGTAACGCAGCGGTTTGCCCAGCGCCCGCGCCTCGGCCCAGGCCGTCTGGGTGTTGACGAAACTGAGCACGCTGCCAGGGCTGAAGTCCCGCTGCACCGGGTCGACACCACCATTGATGTACTCGACGGACACCCACTTCGGCGACTCGACCCGATAGAGAACCTGGATGGCGATCGGCTGCTCGTCGAGAAACACCACCGAGCCGGTCATGAACTCGCGCAGCAGCTCGAACACCTCATGCAGATGCGCCTTGCCCGGCGCCTCGAAATTCCAGCGCCGTTGAAACAACTCGGCGTACATCGCCGCCTGCTCTGCTGGAGAGAAGTCGAGCATGGGACGCAACACCCCGCCAGCCTCTTCGAGCAGGCGCTGTTCGCGGCGCTGGTTATAGCGGAACTTCTTAGAATACTGTTCCGGCTCACGTGCGAGCGCCAGGCCTTCCGGTTGTTCACGCAACGTACTGATGGCACCCGCATTAAGCTCGGAGACATAGCGCATACGCTGACGCACTGGCACACCGACCTGCTCGGCTACCGGTAGGATGATTTCGGCATTGCCCAGATCGAACAGGCCGCGCTTGCCGGTCTTCTTCAACACATCCTTCGATAGCGCCAGAAACCGTCCCCAGCAAGGAAGCGCCGCGACCAATTCACCCTGCCGCTCCCAAGCCAGATAGCGCACGGGAATACCAGCAAGACCTGCCAACCGCTCAACTACCTCTGGGTGTGTAGCAACGCTGCCACCGTAACGCTGCCAGACTTCGGCATAAGCGGATGCATCAATGGTGCGCCAGCCGCGATCGCGCCAGCGTTGAAAAAACTGCAACATTCAGGATTCCTGCTCGTCCGACACTTCGTCCTTGAACTGCGTTGCGTGTAGCCTGGCGTAAGCGCCATTCATGGCAAGCAGCTCGGCATGAGTACCACGCTCGACGATGCGGCCCTGCTCCATAACCAGGATCAGATCAGCCTTCTCAATGGTGCTCAGACGGTGCGCGATCACAAGTGTGGTGCGGCCCGTCATTACGTGATCCAGTGCGCCCTGGATGTGCCGCTCAGACTCGGTATCCAGCGCGGAAGTGGCCTCATCCAGGATAAGCACCGGCGCATCCTTCAACAGCGCACGAGCGATGGCCAGGCGCTGTCGTTGGCCGCCTGACAGCAGCACGCCGTTTTCCCCGACCTGAGTCTGGTAGCCCTCTGGCATCTGCTGAATAAACTCGTCGGCATAGGCGTCGCGAGCTGCTTTCTGGATATCCTCCAATGGCGCGCCGGCGAGGTCACCATAGGCGATATTGTTAGCCACCGTATCGTTGAACAGTGTGACCTGCTGAGTGACCAGGGCGATATGCCGCCGTAGGTTGCGTAGCGTGTAATCCCCGACCTCCACGCCGTCAAGCAGAATCTCCCCCTGATCATGGTGATAGAAGCGCGGGATAAGGTTTGCCAAGGTTGACTTGCCACTGCCCGAACGTCCGACCAGCGCCACCATCTGACCTGGCTCGACGGTGAAGTTGATGTCGTGCAGTACCTGTTTGTCGGTGCCAGGGTAGACGAAGCTCAACCCATTAACCTGCAACTGCCCGGAGACTCGCTCACGCTCGACCGTGCCGCTGTCGATTTCTGGGGCTTCATCCAGTTGTTCGAAGATGCTTTCGGCGCCGGAAACGCCCTTCTGAATGGTGGAGCTCACTTCAGAAAGCTGCCGAATCGGCTTGGGGAGAAGACCGGCCAGAGTGATATAGGCCACCAGATCACCTGCGGAGGCATCGCCACGCAGCAGCAGAACGAGGAACATCAGCACAGCCATTGCGCTGTAAATCACTAGCTGAAGACTGGGTGTGTAGACCGCATTGGTCTTAACCATACGCAGCTGCTTGGCCGTATTGTCCTGGCTTGATGCGAGAAAGCGCTGTTGCTCGTAACTTTCTCCGCCGAAGCTACGCACTACCCGATAACCCTGGATGGTTTCGGACGCCACGTGCGTTACATCGCCCATCGCCACCTGGATCTTCTTGCTCTGCTTACGGAATTTCTTGCTTGCACTGGAAACCATCACTCCGATTACCGGCAAGATCGCCACCATCACCAAGGTCAGCTTCCAATTCATCCACAGCAATGTGGCGAACAGGAAAACCACCGTCATGCCCTCGCGCACGACGACCTTAATTGCATCCGTCGCCGCACCGGTGACCATGGTTACGTTGTAGGTGATGCGCGAGATCAAATGACCCGAGTTGTGGCTGTCGAAGTAGCGATTGGGCAACGTCAACAAATTGTTAAACAGGGCCACACGCAGGTCATGCACCAGCCCCAGCGAAACCTTGGCGAGGAAGAAATTGCCGAGGAACGAGCCCACGCCCTGCAGCAAGGCGATGAGCACGATAAGCAGTGGCACGGCCTGTAGCAGTTTGAACTCCGCTAGCCATTGCACATCCTGAAGATGAGGCACCTGAGCAAAAAAACTAGCGTCTGGATTGTTCAGGCCATCGACGAAAAATTTGAGGATATAGCCCAGCATGGGCTGGGTGGAGGCGAAGATCAGGAAGCCAAACAAGCTGACAGCAAACAATCCCCAATAGGGGATGACATAGCGCAGCAACCGCAGATACACCTTTACGCTGGATTGCTGGGTAGAATTGGCCATTCGGCGGGCCCCATGAATCGGCTAGAGGAACAAGATGCGGATTGTAACAGCGGACGAGCTGGAAAGCTGGCTGGCCAGCGGCAGGGTATTGGAGCAAGACGCCAGAGGGGCGAAGGTAGTAGCACTAGAAAACGGGCTTTACCTGAAAATTTTTTATACTCGTCGCAACTCTTTACTAGCACGCCTGGCGCCCTCTGCGCGGCGCTTCCAGCGCAATACCGAAACACTTCAAGCTTGCGGAATTACTGCGCCTAACGTGAGCGAAATCTTTTGGATAAACAAAGCCCGAGGCCTAAGCGCGTGCTTATACCATCCGCTACCCGGTCAGTCTCTGGAACAGATTTATCTAAAAGATCGCGCTGGATTTATTGCTAGAATTCCGGCAATCGCTGAATTCTTTAAACTTCTACACAATCGCGGGATCTATTTTCGCTCACTGCATCTCGGCAACATACTGGAGCTACCGAACGGAAAGTTTGGCCTCATCGACTGCTTAGATCTACAGCGCAAACGGGGGCCACTCTCCTCCTCACTAATACGCCGCAACCTTGCGCACCTTGAAAATTACCTTCAGCGCAGAGGGTTATTGGCTGAATTCCCCTGGCGCGCCCTAATGGACGCGTATCAAAACAGCTCGGAGCCTCTTAAGGTCAAAACCAATGAACACGAAAAACCATAAAAACAAGAGAATTTACTTTAAAAGCCAGAAGGCTTGAGTGGCTCTCAATGCACGCTTAGCAATGTTCAAGCTAACGATCATTTGGCAAGCTTACATCACGCTTATTTATAATTAGCGCAGCTGGCAACAACACTAGAAGCCAAAGCTCATTGGGATTATCGATAAACCTATCCCCATCAAAATTCAACATTATCAAAGCAAGCAGCAAGTACCCTCCCCAGGGGTCGCGCCCCTTCAAAGCCTGCCGCAAAATCACCACCATTGTCAGTAAGAAAACCAGCAAAGAAAATAGGCCACTGTAAAGGCCAAGCGCTAAAAAAATATTATGAGGATGCTGAATAGATAGCCCACTCGACAGAACAACATCAATATTTGGGTTCACTCCACAGCCAAGCCACACCCCACACTTTACCCACTCACTAAAAAAAACTCCCCACAACTCAAAACGGCCCGAATCAGCCCGAGCGAACAATCGAGCAACCTCAGGAATCTCGAGCGTCGCCCAGTAAACCAGCAGCGCACCCAAAGAAGCTGCTAACCCTAACCATAAAACATGGCGCACCCGCCGCAGTACTAGCCCAACCGCAACCAAACCACCAAGCGCAACCATTCCCAACAAGCCTGACCGACTCTGTAGCACATAAGCCATGCAAAACACAGCCAACAACAGAGCAGCAAAAAGTTCAAACCATCGACGTTGCTCTACCCATACCGGAAGCGCCAACGTAAAACAGCAAGCCAACCACATACTGGTATAAATAGGCCCAGTCATCCGGGCGGGCAACCAGAGGACACGCTCACCCGGCACGTAGCGCCCTACAACCCAATAGAATATGGCTGAGCCTAATATATAGCCACACAAAACCCAGAATAATCCTCGGGCGAACTGCGGCGCTCGGAATGGTCTTGGATCAACAAACTGACTAACCAGCGTCATAAATACGGCAGCGTAAAGTACGTACTTTAACCACCTCACATCGGCAGACAGCATGCCCGCAACGGTCAAGCAAAAAAACACACCGCCCCACAGACACAAGCCTAAGGAAAGCTCAACTCCTCGACCCCGACTAAATATCAAGAAGCCTAACGCCGGAGTAGCCAGCAGAACATAGTAAACATTATTTACCATTTTACTGGTTGGCAAAATCAAAAAACTTGCGACAAAAACCAGCAGCGCAACAGTAAAATAACCGGACCGCTCATAGAACTTTTTCAAATAGCATATAAAGCTCATAAACAGTTCCAGCAGAGCCTAAGACCAAAACAATCATCAGCTTCCCACAGAAAGTCGACGAACGCCAATCGCAGCGAACCGAGCCATACGCATCTCTAACGTATAGAATTCCCGCTTACCGCCGCTCTTTCAGACCACCTTCTATGAGTCTCAGATATTTCTGTCGAAAGGAAAAAATCTCGTGATGTTCAACAAGATATTGATAGGCCTGATCGCCCTTTTCGCGCAATTGCGCATCACTTAATGATAGGTATGTATCAAGCGCCCCGCTCAGAGCACTTGTATCTGACGGCGGCACAGCAATACCGCCAGCCCCTTCAATTAGAGGAAGCATGGCAGGGACGTTACTGGCGATTACTGGCAATGCCCCGCTCATCCCTTCCAACAGGGCCAACCCCAGACCTTCGGCTAGCGAAGGCATGGTCCAGATGTCAAAAGCCCGAACATATTGCAAAGCATCCGCACGAAAGCCGAGCAAATGAACTCGACCTGTAAGGCCCAAGCGGTCGACCTCAGCCAACAGGTTCTTCTCTTCACGCCCCGCCCCAATGATTGCCAGTTGTGCATCTGCATAGCGGTCCTTAATAGAAGCAAAGGCCCGAATAAGATAGATATGCCCTTTCACAGGCACGAGCCTACCCAGCGCGCCGATCAAGCGCACGCTGGGATTCAGCCCCAATTGCTCACGGGCGTCCTCACGAGTCAACTGCAGCGCTTTCGCCTGCTCGATATCAATGGCGTTGGTAATCGCTACGGTATTGGACTCGGTAAAGCCGCAGTCGCAGTCCAGCAAGTATTGTTTAACCGCAGGTGAAACCCCGACAAAACGCCAGGACTTATCGATCAGCCGCTTAGCCTGGCGACGCCGATAAAAACGGTCGTATTCACCAAAGCCGTGAGCAATACCAATACAGAGCGGCACTTTGAGCCAGCGAGTTAGCTGCAGCATCATGTTGACGGGCTTGAAGCGATTGCAGATCACCACATCAAACTGCTCGGCACGGCAAAACTTATACAACGCCCAGAGGGCCCGAATTCGCAAGCCCTTGAGCTGGGCATCACTAAGCTCAAAATATACCGAACGGTGCGCTCGACTCTCCGGCGCTCCGGGTGCTGGGCGCCCTCGCAGGAAGGCGTTGACCGTCTCGTAACGATCGTCCGGTAGAGCCTTGAATATCTGCTCACCCAAATCAGCAAAGTCATGTGCTTTGATGTTGTAGTCAGGGTGCAACTGCAAGACTTTGATACGACGCTTCATCATTGCACGCACTCCGAGAGGCCGTTTTCATCAATCATCCATGCCGGAAGGGATGCAAGGGTTCGTACCGTTTCCGGTGAAGGCGAAGCTCGCCCGGCCCACCTACCTCGCTTCCAGATCGCAAAGTGAAAATAGGGAAACTCTCGATTCCCATCGAGATCGTTGGTCAGTGACCCATCATTCCAATACCAGCGCTGTGGAAAACGAAACGCACCATCAACCCACGGAATGCAACCGTCTGGAGTACTGAAGGCCTCGATAAACTCGCTGCGCCGACGCAGCGGATTGAACAATCCAACCAGCTTGAAAAGAGGTTGAGGGAAATTCTTGCGCCATAGAAAAAGACGGCTAAAAGCCCCCTCGTCGAGGGCATGGTGTTCTTGATCCATGAAGCGCTCCTTCCAGCGAGGCATCTTCATGAACAGCTCTCTCATCTGCGAGAAGTTACGTATCAGGCAGAGGTGGCCGGAAACCCGACGCGCATGTGTCGAATAGAGATCGTATCGGGCAAGCCGCTCGGCAGTGAAATATGCGCGCAACTTGCCATAAATAACGTCCAGATCTCCGAATGCCCAGAAGTCATACCCCTGCAGGCTATCCTCGTGGATATAGCCCAACGCGGGCTTGATATCGCAGAGCTTGTAGGCGTTATCAGGCGCGAAATCTATTCCGAGGCGTTCAGACACCAGCGCACAATAGTCCACATAGCTGATGTGTTCTATACGCACGTTGTGCGGCAGATCGGGCGGGGTACCGCAGTCCGTGAACAGGAGCCAGTCGATATCTGGGTTGCGCCTGCAGGACTCGAGAAACAGCGGCATCCAAAAGGGCCAACTTCCAAAATATGGGATTACAAAGCAGATACTAGGGTTTCCAGTCACGCTCCCTGACCTCGAATCAAACATCAGCTTGCTATCCATCCCTGTACCCAGAAGCGCTCACGCGCCGCCTGATCACTGAAACACTCTCGCAGACGGCGTGCGACTAGTAACTGGTTACCGGCCCTTGGCAAAAGTGCACGCAAGGAATGCGCAAGCGCAGCGGGCTGAGCAAAGGGAAATAACTCACCCGTACCCTGAACAACTTCTGCACCGCCGCCGCACTCACTGCAAATCACCGGCACACCCGCCGCCATTGCCTCAAGCAGCACCATGCCGAACGGCTCATGATCAGAGGTCAGTGCAAATACATCGAAGGCTTTGAAGTAATTGCGACCGTTCGATACCTGGCCAAGAAAGCGCACCCGCTCAGCTATACCCAGCTCGACCGCAAGCGACTTCAACGAAGCTTCCAATCTTCCCTTTCCCATGATCGCCAGCAGACTGCCGGCAGGCAGACCCGGTAAGGCCAGTGCAAAGCCACGAATCAGCGTTGCCTGATCCTTGTCCGGGTGTAGACGACCAACGTTGCCAACTACCCATGCATCCTGCGGCAGGCCGAGATAGTCGCGAGCAACCTCTCGGGAGACCTGCTCGGCCTGGACTGCCTCGATATCGATGCGGTTATACAGCGTCTCGATGCGCTCAGGCGGCCAACTCGGCAAGCAGGCACGCATGTCATCACGTACGGCATTTGAAACGCCGAGCAGCGCTAAACGCTTTCGATAGAAATTGGCAAACAACCGACGCGAACGGCGCTGGTAATCGCCAAAGGCATGGTGGACGCCTATTACCGGAAGGTTGGTTCCGAGTAACGCCACGTAGACCGGCTTGAAGCGATGCGCAATGCAGGCCGTAAAAAATCGCGTTGCGGCAATACGGCGAATATCACGGATAGCCCGCAACTTCAGGCCACGCACGTCGCGACTGCTGTAGTCGAGAAACAGCACTTCATCCGACGCTGAGCCCCGCACAACCTTCTCGCTGGGCGCCCCGGTCAGGTAGACAGTACAGACCTTGTAGGCCGTGCCCTTGAAAAGCACGGCATACTGCCGCGCGCAATCAAGGAAGGGGCCGTCGTAGCCATGGCAGAACTGCAGAATCCATTGCTGCGATTGCCCGGGCGACTGCTCAGACACCGTCATACCAATCCTTGCCATCCTTCACCACCAGCACATCTTCCATGATCAGATACTGCAGATCCGACCCATAGAACATGTTCAACGCATCGGTCGGCGAGCAGATCATGGGTTCGCCGCGGCGGTTCAGCGAGGTATTGAGCGATACGCCGTTGCCGGTGAGTTTTTCCAACTCCAGCATCAGGTCATACCAACGGGGATTGTGGCGGCGTTCCAGCACCTGGGCGCGGGAAGTGCCGTCTTCGTGGACGACTTCGCCGACGCGCTCCTTCCAGCCCTCATTGACCTCGAATGTGAAAGTCATAAAGGGGCTGGGGTGATCGACCTTGAGCATCTGCGGCGCCACGGTATCGAGCATCGACGGGCAGAAGGGCCTCCAGCGCTCGCGGAACTTGATCTGCTCGTTGATGCGGTCGGCGACGCCCGGCACGCTCGGACAGCCAATGATCGAGCGACCGCCCAGCGCACGCGGGCCGAATTCCATGCGCCCCTGAAACCAGGCCACCGGGTTGCCGTCGACCATGATCCTGGCGATGCGCTCGGGGGTGTTGGCGATCTGCTTGAACACTGGCTTGTTCGGATGCCGGGCACAGGCAGCGATGACATCTTCGTTTGAATAAGACGGGCCGAGGTAGACGTGCTCCATCTTCTCTACCGGAACGCCGCGCTGCACCGACACATAGGCCGCCGCACCGACAGCCGTTCCAGCATCACCGGAGGCCGGCTGGACGAACAGTTCCTTGACCTCCTCGCGGGCGATGATCTTCTGGTTGAGTTTGACGTTGAGCGCGCAACCGCCGGCAAAGGCGATTTTGCCGGTCTCGCGGATGATGTCACCGAGATAGTAGTCCATCATCTCCAGCGCAAGCTTCTCGAACAGCGCCTGCATGCTGGCCGCGTAATGAATGTACGGGTCGTCGGCAATATCGCCTTCGCGCTTGGGTCCCAGCCACTCGATCAGCTTGGGCGAGAAGTAGTAGCCCTTGCCCTTCTCCTTGTAGCGACGGAAGCCGATGACGTTGGCGTATTCGGTATTGATGGTCAGCTCGCCGTTCTCGAAGGTCGCCAGGCGCGAGAAATCGTACTTGGCCGCGTCACCGTACGGCGCCATGCCCATGACCTTGAACTCGCCATCGAGCATCTCGAAGCCGAGGTATTCGGTGATCGCGCCATACAGTCCGCCCAAGGAGTCCGGGTCGTAGAATTCCTTGATCTTGTGGATCTTGCCGTTCTCACCCCAGCCGAAGAAGGTGGTGGCGTACTCGCCCTTGCCATCGATGCCGAGAATCGCGGTTTTCTCGGTGAAGCCGGAGCAGTGATAGGCGCTGGAGGCATGAGCCAGGTGATGCTCGACCGGTTGGATCTTGACCTTCTTCAGGTCGAAGCCCAGCTGTTGGAGACACCATTCGATGCGTTTCTTGTAGCGGTAATAGCGGCGGTTGCCCATGAGAATGGCATCCAGCGCGCGATCCGGTGCGTACCAGTAACGCTTGGCATAGTGCCAGCGCGCCTTTTCGAAGATGCTGATGGGGGCGAACGGGATCGCCACCACATCGACGTCGGACGGTTTGATGCCGGCCTGCTCCAGGCAGAACTTGGCTGACTCGTAGGGCATGCGGTTCTTGGCATGCTTGTCGCGCACGAAGCGCTCTTCTTCGACGGCGGCGATCAGCTTGCCGTCGATATACAGGGCGGCGGAAGGATCATGACTGAGGGCGCCGGAAAGGCCGAGAATCGTCAATGCCACGGGTATTGCCTCTTAATCTTCGATGCTGGTGCCGGGCACCGCGGGTAAACGTTGGTCAAGCAGCCGGTACAGGGCGCTGCCGGTCGGCCAGTTGCGCAGGAATCGCGCACGGTCCTTGGCATACGCCCGAGCGAAGCTGGCATCGCTGCCATGCTGCTGCACGGCATCAAGGTCGATTAACGACCAGCGATCATGCTCCCAGAACAGGTTGTGCCCTTTGAGATCACCATGACTGATTCGCTCGCGGATCAGTGCCGCGAACAGCCGGTCCAGGGCAACCAATTCCTGCTCTGGAGGACAGCCATCCAGATACGGCTGAAAACGCGCAATTATATCTTCTCCGCGCAGCAATTCGGTAATCAGCCACGCCGGCCCGCGCATCCACAGCCAGCGGTGCTCGATCACGGCCAGCAAACGAGGAGCGGCGATCCCGAGAAAATCGAGCCGATTACCCTCGACCCAGCTGTGCCAGGCGCGGCTCGGCCGCCAGAAGCGCTTCAACCAATGCAGCGGATTCTTGATGTTGTAGCGCTTGATAAGCAGGGCCCGGCCGTCCAGTTCGATACTGGCTACCGTCGCGCTACCACCGCCCTTTAACAACTTGCCTCGAGCGATGAATTCATTGGGGTCATCGATCACCGCCTGCAGCGCTGCCTGCTCGTCACGCCGAACCACTTGCGCCCTGAACGCCCCGATGCTCGCACTGAACAGGCTGCAGTCCCGCACGACCTTCTTCAAATAGTCACTTAGACGCCAGTTACGGACTTTGTGAACCTGCTTGAGCAACGCCTCCAGCGGCAGGGCGTGCTCGCTGTTGGTCAGCAGATAGGGCACCAGCAGCTCTTCGATGAACGGCTCGATCTCTGCCGGTAGCTGAGCGAAGAAGACGCCAAGATTCTCCAACACCCGCTCGCGCGACAGAGGGCGCCCGGGCGTCTCCGCCTTTACACCGCCGCCGTCGACCACGTAGAGCTGACCGTCGGCCTTGAGGAAGTTGTCAAGATGCAGATCCGCCTGCCAAAGGCCTTGCGCATGCATCCTGGCGATCAGCTCAAGCGCCTCACCGAGCACGCCACGCTGCCCGTCCGTCAGCACAGGCTCCGCCTCGACGGAGCGCCAGCTCTCCCACAGGCTTTCGGCGGAATCGAGCCAGTCGAACAGCAGCCAGCCACCCTCACCCTCGTGCCAGCCCTGCCCCACCAGCTCAGGTGTTGGCAAATGCTGGTCCGCCAGCAGCTTCGCACCAGCCAGCTCACGCCGGTAATGACGCTGCGCCTTGCTACCCACCATCAGCTTGGCCAGGACCTGGCGACCGCTCCAGCGCGCGCGACCGACATAGCGCTGCCCGGGCAGGATGCGCAGCCACGACTCGATAAGCAGTTCACCCGAGGGGAGACCAAGAATCAGAGGCAGCGACGGATCACGGCCAGCTTTTGCCAGCTCGCCGAGCTTCAATCTGTTCATTCACGCCCCTCGAAGAACTTCAAGACCGCCCTGATCCTGGCTTTGTCTCGCTTATCCAGCTTCTGGTGACCGCTGTACTGCAGATAGAAACGCAAGCGCTGCGTCCGCGTGAGTTGGTACTTGGCCACTTTGTCCAGACACGCCAGATCCTTGACGATCCGCCGCTGCAGAAACGGGCCTCGCCAAAACGCTCCGGTAGGACAGTCGATCAGGTAAAGACGGCGCTGCGGATCGACCAACAGGTTGCGCCACTTGAGATCGTTGTGAGCAAAGCCCCGGTCATGCATCGCCCGTGTCGAGCGTGCCAACTGCAGGCTGACCTCCTGCACCCAGCGTGGATCGCGAAGACGGGCATCGTGTGTGGTCGCCAGCAACGCCAGATCATCGGTTTGCTCAAGCTCGCGCGTAATCAAGGCACCGCGTAGAAAAGCACCGCCGCGCCCCTCCATGCCGTAAGCCACGATCGGCGCGGTCGGAATGCCCCAACGTCGAAACAGCATGAGGTTCTGCCACTCTGCCTTGACACGTGGGCGGCCGATGAATCGTCGCAAACCTTTGCCTGCGCCGGAATAGCGCTTGACGTAGTAGCGCACGCCGTTGCGCTCGATGCGGATGACCTCCGAAAGCAGATCTTGCGTCAGACGCTCACCTTCCAGCGCGAACACGCTTGCGAGACTGCCGAAATCGTCATGCAGGTCGGCGTACGCAGGGTCCAGCGTCCAACCGGCCATCAAAGCGCATCCCCGTAGCGCCGCTTACGATCCAGTAACTTTTCCGCCCTGCGCTGCAGCCACGCCAGCAGGGCAGCCTCGTCGCGCAGGACTTCACGCAGCGGCCGCTGGAAGTAATCGCGCAGAAAGCGCAGCTTGTCGCGGCCGGTCAGACCGATCTCAAGGGCCGAGAAGTACAGCCCGGCCAGATCCTTGTTGCGCCAGCGACCAGGTGTGTGACTGCGAGTCTGGGCGCGGTGCAGGTCGATCAAGGACAGGCGCAGATCGCTGACCGTCACCGGCCGGTCGGTGTGCAGCAGGAAGTGGCAGATGTAGAAGTCGCGGTGATTGACCCCGCCGCGATGCATGGTGCCGGCCATGCGGGCGACTTCGGCGATCAGGGCGCGCTTGAGTGCCGGCTGTGGCGGCTGGTCGCGCCAGTTCGCGGAGAAATCCTCGAGGCTGACAGTCGGCGCCAGTTCTTCGGTGATGATGAACGAGTGCTGGCTTGCCGGATTGCCACCGCGCTCGCCATAGGCCACCGCGGTCATGGTCGGCACACCCACTTCGTGCAACCGCTGGATCGCTCGCCATTCCTGACCAGCACCAAGCACGGGTGCCTTGGCCGTGAGCAGGTTCTTGACGATCTCGCCCCAGCCGATGCCGCGATGGATCTTGACAAAGTAACCGCGCCCGGCAACCTCGGTACGCAGCGTGCGGCGACCTTCCAGTTCCCGGTAGACCTGGCCCTGCAGGCGCTCGGCCTCTTCGAAGGGGTCCTTGCCCTGCCACAGGCTTTCGAATGGCTCGGTCAGCATCAGGCGCATGGAGCCCCCAATGACGACGCCCGCCGGAGACACACGACGTTCATGCGCTTTCCCCGAGAATCACGTCGGCGGCCTTTTGCGGCATCGAGTAGAGATCGGCTGTCTCGGCAAAGGCCAGCGCGTTGCGGCTCCAGGCCGAGCGCTGCGCGTCATCGGCGAGCATCTGCGCCAGCATCTGGTCGAGCACCTGCTGCTCGAAGGGGCTGGGTACTACGCGACCGCAATCGGCGTCGGCAATGTAGTGGGCATAGCCGCACACATCGCTGACCAGCACCGGCAGCCCGGCGACCAGCGCCTCGAGCAACACGGTGCCGGTATTTTCGTTATAGGCCGGATGGATCAGCACATCGGCACCGAGCAGAAAGCGCGGGATGTCACTACGCCCCTTGAGAAACTCGACCATGCCGGAAACGCCCAGCGCCTTGGCCTGCAGCTTGAACGGCTTGGGATCGTCCTGGCCGATCACCAGCAGCCGGGTGCGCTGGCTCAGTTCGCGCGGCAGCGCAGACAGGGCCTTGAGGCTGCGGTCGACCCCCTTGGTCTTGAAGCCGGAACCGATCTGCACCAGCAGCAGCTCGTCGGGCCGCACTTCGAACTCCTCACGGAACTCGGCGCGGATCTGCGCGGCATTGGCCGGCGCGCGGCGATCCTGGGCAATGCCCGGCGGCAACAGGTGAAAGCGTTCGGCGGGCGTGCCGTAGTGCTTGACGAACAGCGGCTGCTGCACCTCGGAAATCATCAGGATTTCGGTCTTCGCCTCGGGCGCGAACACTGCGCGCTCGTACTCGGCGAAGTGCTTGTAGCGGCCCCAGCGCCGATAGATCGGGTTGCGCAGCGTCTGCGCCTTGTCCTCGAAGCAAGGGTCGGCGGCGTAGTACACGTCCAGCCCCGGCATCTTGTTGAAGCCGATCACCCGATCCACCGGCCGCTTGGCCAGATCGGCCTCGACCCAGGCGGTGAAGCGCTCGTTGCGGGTGTGGTTGAACAACGCCTTGACCGGCGCGATCAGCACTTCGAAGCCGTCCGGCACCTCGCCTTCCCAGATCATCGCGTAGACGCGAATGCTGTGTCCGCGACGCTGGCATTCCAGGGCGATACGCATGAAATCGCGCTGCAGACCACCGAATGGAAAGTACTTGTAGAGAATGAAGGCCAGTTGCATCAGACGGACTCCGGGGCCCGCAGCAGGGCTTTCAGTTCGGTGACGACGCGCTCGGGGCGCAGGTCGTCGAAACAGGGCTTGTGCCGGTTACCGCGACCAGCGTTCGGTCCGCTGGCACACAGGTGCACCTGGGAGCGGCCATAGGCACCGACCCGCCCGGGCAAGGTCGGACCATAGAGCGAAATACTCGGCACATCCAGCGCCGCGGCCAGGTGGCCGAGGCCGGTATCCACCGCGACGCAGGCGCGCGCACCGGCGATAACCCGGGCGATACCGGCAAGATTGAGCTTCGGCAACACCGCGGCGTTGGCTATGCCGCTGACGATGCGTTCGGCACGCGCCTTCTCCTCGGCATTGCCCCACGGCAGGCGGATTGCCCAGCCGAAATCGCTCATGCGCTCGGCCAGCTCGCGCCAGTAGGCTTCCGGCCAGTGCTTGCTCGGCCAGGTGGTGCCGTGCAGGAACAACAGATACGGCTGATCACTGGGGGCGGCCATCTGCTCTCGATTCAGTCCATAGTCCGCAACATCCTGCGGCAGCGGATACGCGAGCGCCTGGGCGAACAGCTGACGCACCCGCTCCAGCGCATGCTGGTCACGCGGCACTGCGTAGCATCGGTCATAGAAGCGTGCGGCGATGGGCTCACGCGCAGACTTCTGGTCCAGTCCGGCGACCGGAGCCTTGACGTAGCGGGTCAGCCAGGCGCTCTTCAGCAAGCCCTGGGCATCGATCACCAGGTCGTAACGGCCTTCCCGCAGGCGTGCCTTGAAGCGCTGCCATTCACCCTTGCGCAGGGTCTGCAGCGGGTGCTTGCGCCAGCGACGGATCGCTACCGGGATCACCTGTGCCACCGCCGGATGCCAGGCCGGGATCTCGGCGAAGCCCTCCTCCACCACCCAGTCGAACTGGATGCCGGGCAGCGCCCGCTGCGCATCGGTCAGGGCCGGCAGGGTATGCACGACATCGCCCAGCGACGAGGTCTTGACCAGCAGGACCTTCAATCAGCGTACCTCGACCGACTGCGGGACCAGACGATCCAGCGCCTCGATCACCGCGCGCGGCTTCAGCTCGCGCATGCAATTGTTGTGGCCGAAGCGGCAGGTGCGCTCGAAACAGGGACTGCAGTCGAGCCCCAGGCGCACCACTTCGACCTGCTCGGAAAGCGGCGGGGTGAAGGCTGGCGAGGTGGAACCATAGATCGCCGCCAACGGCCGGCCGAGCGCTGCGGAGACATGCATCAGACCGGAGTCGTTGGACACCACGGCATCGGCACAGGACAGCAGATCGATCGCCTCGGCCAGGCTGGTCTGCCCGGCGAGGTTCACCGCCTCTTCGCGCAACCCCGGAATCAACCGCTCGAGGATCTGCTCGCCGACCGGGTGATCGTTCTTCGAGCCGAACAGCCAGACCTGCCAGCCGTCCCGGATCTTCAGCTCGGCTACCTTGGCGAAGTGTTCCGCCGGCCAGCGCTTGGATTCGCCGAACTCGGCACCGGGGCACAGCGCCAGCACCGGCCGGTCCAGACTCAGGCCGAAACGTGCCAGGGCGGCGTCGCGAGTCGCGGTGTCGATGCGCAGCGAGGGGCTCGGATACGGCTTGGGCAGCTCGGCGCCCGGCTCGAAGGCCAGCGCCATGAAGCGCTCGATCATCAGCGGGTAGCGCTGCTTGTCGAGCTTGCGCATGTCGTTGAGCAGGCCGAAACGCATCTCGCCGCGCCAGCCCGTGCGCTTGGGGATACCGGCGAAAAACGGCACCAGCGCCGACTTCAGGGAGTTGGGCAGCAGGATCGCCTGCTGGTACTGACCGCGCAGGCTCTGCGCGACCTTGCGCCGGGTCGCCATGTCGAGCACGCCGTGCCCGACCGGAAAGCTCAGTGCCTGGCGTACCTCGGGCATGCGCTCGAGAATCGGCCGGCTCCACTCGGGCGCCAGCACGTCGATCTGGCAGTCGGGATGGCGCTGTTTCAGGCAGACGAACAGCGTCTGCGCCATCACCATGTCGCCAACCCAGCTGGGTCCTACGATCAGTATGTTCATAAGCTCTAAGCCATAAGCTGAGGGGCTGGAAGCGTGGCCGGCAAGCGAGTTGCGCTGCCGGCTTCCAGCGCCAGGCTTACTTGACCAGGGTCCGCCATTCGGCGTGGGCATCGGTCTTGCCGGTGACCAGATCGAAGTAGGCTTTCTGCAGCTTCTCGGTGATCGGGCCGCGACGGCCGATACCGATGGCGCGGCCGTCCACTTCGCGGATCGGCGTGACTTCGGCTGCGGTACCGGTGAAGAAGGCTTCGTCGGCGATGTACACCTCGTCGCGGGTGATGCGCTTCTCGACCACCTTCAGGCCGTGCTCGGCGGCCAGGGTCAGCACGGTGCCGCGGGTGATGCCGTTCAGGCAGGCGGTGACTTCCGGGGTGTAGATCACGCCATCCTTGATGATGAAGATGTTCTCGCCCGAGCCCTCGGCCACGTAGCCTTCGGGGTCCAGCATCAGCGCTTCGTCGGCGCCGCCGGAAATGGCTTCCTGCAGGGCCAGCATCGAGTTGATGTAGGCACCGTTGGACTTGGCGCGGGTCATGGTGATGTTGACGTGGTGGCGGGTGAAGGAACTGGTGCGCACCTTGATACCCAGCTCAAGCGCCTCGTCGCCCATGTAGGCGCCCCAATGCCAGGCCGCGACGATCACGTGCACCTTCAAACCGCTGGCGCGCAGGCCCATGCCTTCGCTTCCGTAGAACACCATCGGGCGGATGTAGGCGCTTTCCAGGTTGTTCTCGCGCACTGCGGCGCGGGTCGCCTCGTTGATCTCTTCCTTCGAGTACGGCATCGGCATATTCATGATGTGCGCCGAATCGAACAGGCGGTCGGTGTGCGCCTGCAGGCGGAAGATCGCCGTGCCGTCCGGGGTGTTGTAGGCGCGAACACCTTCGAACACGCCCATGCCGTAGTGCAGGGTATGGGTCAGCACATGGGTGGTCGCATCGCGCCACTGCACCAGTTCGCCGTCATACCAGATGACGCCATCACGATCGGCCATCGACATCTTGCCAGCTCCTCAGAATTCGATATTGCTCGGTAGCCCGACGCGGGCTCAGCTGAGCCCCAGCTCGCGCCAGATCCGCATGACTGCGCGACGCTCGTCGTGGAATTGATCCCCACTCACCACTCCGGGCTGCTTCTGCAGTGATTGCCGGTGGGCCGCGGCACGGTACGCCTTGTAGGCGTCCTGCAGCAGCCGCACCTCATCGCCGGTCATCAACCCGGCCTGCTCCAACCCATCGAGAATGCGGATGTTATCGGTATAGCGCAGCAGTTCGGGATGCTGGTGCGACCACGCCAAAGCCGCGTATTGCACCATAAATTCGATATCCACGATACCACCGGCGTCCTGCTTGAGATTGAACTCGGCAGCGGCGTCGAAGGCCTGCTCGGCGGTTCCCGCATGCGTCGCGCGGGTGCCGAGGTTGTCACGCATCTTCGCGCGCATCTCGCTGACCTCGCGGCGCAGCGCCTCGAGATCGCGTTCGCGACCCAGCACACCGGCGCGCACCCGTTCGAAGTCGGCCGTCAGCTGCGGGCAGCCGACCAGCACCCGCGCGCGCACCAACGCCTGGTGCTCCCAGGTCCAGGCCTCCTGGCTCTGGTAGCGCTCGAAGGCGCCCAGCGAGCTGACCAGCAGCCCGGAAGCACCGGACGGGCGCAGGCGCATGTCCACTTCATAGAGCTGGCCGGAGGTGGTCTGGGTGGTGAGCAGATGGATGATGCGCTGGCCCAGGCGAGTGAAGAACTGCGCGGTATCGATGGGCTTGGCGCCATTGGTCTCGGCGGCGGGGTCACCGTCGTGGATGAACACCAGATCCAGATCCGAACCATGCCCGAGTTCGATGCCACCGACCTTGCCGTAACCGACGATGACGAACGCCGGATCGCAGAGCGTGCCATCGCTGCGCTGTGGCTGGCCATGACGCGCGACGGTGTGGCGCCAGGCGAGGGTCAACACTTCCTGCAGGACCGCCTCCGCCAGCCAGGTCAGGTAGTCGCTGACCTTCATCAACGGCAGCGTCCCGGCGATTTCCGAAGCGGCAACCCGCAGCCGGTGCGCCAGCTTGAAATGCCGCAGCGCCTCCATCTGCTGCTCGAGGTCATCTTCGGGAATGCGCATCAGCCGTTCGCGCAGTTCAGCCGCCAGTTCCGGCGCCAGCGGCGGGCTGTACAGACGACCGGCGTTGAGCAGCTCGTCAAGCAACAGCGGGAAGCGTGCAATCTGCTCGGCGATCCACGGGCTGGCTGCGCAGAGCTCGAGCAAGCGCTGCAGCGCCCCGGGATTTTCAGTCAGCAGGACCAGGTAGGCCGAACGCCGGGCGACCGCTTCCACCAGCGGCAGTACGCGTTCGAGCACCAGATCCGGATCGTCCTGCTCGACGGCCTGCGCCAGCAGCCGTGGAATGAAGGCATCCAGACGCTCGCGACCGAGACGCTGCATGGTGCGCACCTGGCTGGCGTTGCGCAGCGCGGCGAGCCGCTGACAGGCGCCCTGGCCATCACGGAAACCGGCCTCGGACAGCTGGCGGCAGGCGAATTCCTCGTCCCAGTCCTGCTCCCACAGCGGTAGCCATTCGCCGCCGACCAGCGCCTCGCCCTCGGCATTCTCGTCCTCATCCGGGTCGGCGATGACCTGGCGGAAATGCCAGTCGATGCGCCCGCGCCAGTACAGCAGTTGCTCATGGAAGGCCGCCCAACCGTCGAAGCCGAGCATGAACGCCACCCGCGCACAGTCCACCTCGTTGTCCGGCAGCATCTGCGTCTGACGGTCGGCGATCGCCTGCAGCGCATGCTCGGTATAGCGCAGGAATTCATAGCCTTCGCGCAGTTCGGCCACTGCCGCGGCCGGCAGATAACCCTGCCCCTCCAGGGTGGCCAGCACACCGAGCAACGGACGCTGCTGCAGGCTGAGATCACGCCCTCCGTGGATCAGCTGAAAGGCCTGGGCGATGAACTCGACCTCGCGGATGCCACCGGCACCCAGCTTGATATTCGAAGCCATGCCCTTGCGCCGCACTTCCTGCTGGATCAGCTGCTTCATGGTGCGCAGCGCCTCGATGGCGGAGAAGTCCAGGTAACGCCGGTAGACGAAGGGGCGCAGCATCTCCAGCAGCTCCTTGCCGGCCTGCTGGTCACCACCGATGACACGCGCCTTGATCATCGCGTAGCGCTCCCAGTCACGCCCCTGATCCTGGTAGTACTGCTCCAGCGCGTTGAAGCTGTAGACCAGCGGACCGGACGAGCCGTACGGGCGCAGGCGCATATCGACGCGGAAGGCGAAGCCGTCGACGGTGATGGCGTCCAATGCCTTGATCAGCCGCTGGCCAAGGCGGACGAAGAATTCCTGATTGTCCAGCGAGCGCTTGGCGCCGACGGTCTCGCCGCCC